>Ga0157364_1007297_pt1 | contig 11443 bp, 14 predicted proteins | sample AttsexASBM2_FD_111476 | JGI IMG/M metagenome (GOLD analysis project Ga0157364, IMG submission 111476) | Fungus gardens microbial communities from leaf cutter ant in Ribeirão Preto, State of São Paulo, Brazil - Atta sexdens ASBM2 | ecosystem: Host-associated > Fungi > Mycelium > Unclassified ...
ATCATCATATCCTTATACTGAACCTCTGAAACACTATTCAGCTCAAGTATCACAACCAGTGAGTATCTTATTTGTGATATCCTGAGTGGAGGTTTCAATGTTGAGATACTGACAGGGGTGACTCTGCCATGGAAGACAGAGTTGAATAGGAGTATCTTCATTATGGAAACAAAATACCCAGATAGTTGCATCACTGCCATGGAAGACAGGCTTGTATGATTGGGAGATAATATCACCATAGGGATGTAATTTTCAAATAAGTGAACTTGGTATATAACACACTGGAAACTTACAGATGAACTAGAGAGCATTCTAACTAGTTCTCTTTTTGCTTTACAACTAGACTAGCTAAGTGACTTTTTTGACAACAAGATTGCTAAAATTGCATTTGCCAACAAATAACTTTGAAATCTAATGAACTATTAAGGCGACTAGATAGAAGAGCAAAGCACTTCAAATTTCTAGAAAATCCTAAGTCTATTGTTCAAGAAATACTGAACCATACTCCTATCTTTAGAAAATTCTAAGAGAATAGAATAGGGATTCCTGAAGATAATAACTATTCTATATAATAACAGATCCATTCTAATATATTAGAATTTTATTTATATAAGCAAGGAATGATAATACTTAAGTAATTAGGGACAGTTTAGAATAGAGTGACCAAATTAGAAGAGAGCTAGAGTGCTTAGTAAGTACTCTTAGAGTGTAAAAAAGCAAATAAATAATACTAGCAGACTTTGGAAGAAGTCTAGAGTGCAGAAAAGTAGATAAGTGAATGAGTATAGATGTAAGAAAAGATCATAGAATACAGATCAGCCAAAAAACATAGAAGAGAAAGGTTTTAAAAGAGTTAGTCTTCTTACACAATTTTGTTAGAGTTACAAACAATGGACTTGATTTTATTTTCTCAATTTCTTTTCTATATTATTTTATTTTTAACTTAGAGTTAGGGTTTAGTATAACATTATATATAAATGTCACAAATGTCACATGGTGTGACACTAAGTCACACATCAGTCACTGTCACAAGTTACACAATCACATGTCATAATAGAACATAGTAGTTTCAAAAACTTCTAAAAGAATAATGTATAGTCTTTTAGGGTAAGTTAATGATACTGTAGCATAAACCAGTAGCTTAGTATATATAAGGTAGATTATTCTATATTAGGAACTCTATTGAGTTCTCCTGTGATTAATCCAATCTAAGGTTCTTTTTCTTAATTAACTCTTTAGTTTTAAGTTTATAATATTAGAATTTGATAGCTTTCCTACTTAGGGATAATAGTGTAATAGTTTGATTAGGGCAGTAGTTAGTAGAGCAGTAGGATAAGTAGTTAGTAAACAGTATGAGGTAGAATAAGAAGAAGGTTCACTAGCATCTACAAAAATGTTTGTAGATGAGTTTAACTTTGAAGAAGAGACTAACATAGGCCTCTCTTCTCTAATACATTCATTATCTTTATTTTTTGAAAACAATGTAAGTCCACTCAACCTAATACAAATTATCCAATAATACCAAGAGCAAATTGCTAATATAATAGTATAGCTCCAGGTATTGATTTACAAGTATTCAATGGGGAAACAAGAAAGGTATTAGGGTGAGAATAAGGGAAGTAGCAGTAGAAGAACAGATACAGTAGATATTGTCATATGTATAAGGAGAAGTAGCAGATATTTGGAAAGAAAATGTGCTGGAATATTTGGAAATAGAAGTATATGAGTTTGAAATAGTAGGGAAAATATTGGAAGAAATAAAAAAAGAAGTTCAGAGGAGAAAATAATGAGTTAAGAAAAGTGGTGGAATTAGAACAGAGAGATAGGAAAATGGAGGAGTTTGTACAGGAGTTTAGGAAAGCAGTGAGAGAAAATGAGTATAGAGGAAGACCATTAGTTGGGGAGTTCAAATATAACTTAAATAGAACTATCTGGTAAAGACTTATGGAGTTAGAATGCCAACCAGGCACTATTGAGCAGTAGTACAAATGAGCAATTAGGTTGGATAGGAATATTAGGGAAAGTAAAAGAGAGCAGAAAGAGAAAAAGAAAAAAGAGGAGGAAGAGGAAAAAAGAGAAGAAAGAAGAATTGAGAAGAAGTGGAGAAAAATTGAAGAAATGAGAACAAGGAAAGAAAAAAAAGCAGAAAAAGAATGGAAACAACAAGAAGAGTGGGAAAGACAAAGATAGAAGGGAGAAGCCAATAGAAAATACTGTAGAGATAAATATTTATTATCAAGGACATAGAAAGAGAATGGAAATAGATGTGATTGGTGGGCAGAAGCGAAGTGTAATCTTAGGAATGCCATGGCTAGCTTGCCATAACCCTAAGATTAATTAGAAAACAGAAAAAGTAAAGATGACAAGGTATTTAGAAGAATGTGAGAAGTGGTAGAGACTAAAGTAGGGAGAATATGGGTGGTAGAAGTAGAAAGAAAAAGAAAAGAAAAGGGAAGAAGGAGAAAAACAAGAAGAGAAAGAAAAGATGAAGAAAGAGAGCAAGACAATAGATATGAAGAAAGTAGTAGAAGAGTGGGAAATTTAGAATAAGGAAGAAAAAGCTGCAAAATCAGAAAAAGAGGCAAAGAAATTAGTATAGTAACAATTTCACAAGTGGATCAAAGTGTTCAGAAAAAAAACAAGTGAGAGGATGTTAATGAGGATGATATGGAACCATGTAATAGAGTTAAAGAAGGTGTTATGGAACACTTTGGACCTAACATTTTATTTTTCTTTTATCTATTTTTCTTTTGATTTCATATTTCTTTTTCTTTTTCTTTTTCTTTTCGGATGATGAAGAAGGCACATGACAAGGAAGGCACATGACAGGTCACATGATGTGATGTCATAAGCCTAGAACTTGATGGAAAGGTCTGGAAGATGACATCAGGGCACCTGAAGTACACATGGTGGCCTTGAGTAGGACATGAGGCAGGAATGAGGATGAAGCATGGACATAAGGGCAGGGTTATTTATTAGTAGCACGGACCATGAATCCTTTGTATAAATAGAACTCTAATTAAGAAGAGACTCCTTGTCGAGTTCTCTTGTGAAATCCTCACATTATATCCCAACTCTGAGATTTACTTGTTAGTGAGATCATTGGACATTGTGTCTAGTGGTTGCCACAACAGAAGGGGTTTGTACCAAGAAAAGGGAAATTTAATTCCTTGTCCAGAGAAGAAAGAAAGGAAGTGAGGAAGTTTATTCAAGAGCAGATGAGGAAAGGGTATATTCAACTATCAAAGTCATTATAGACTATACTAGTGTTCTTTGTAGGAAAAAAGGACAGAAAGAAAAGAATGGTATAAGACTATTGGTATCTTAATGAGTGGACAGTGAAGAACAATTACCCACTGCCACTTATTTTGGACATTATTGAGAATATTGGGATCAAGAAAGTGTTTACAAAAATAGATTTAAGATAGGACTATAATAATGTGAGAATTAAGAAAGTGAACAAGTGAAAAGTGGCCTTTACAATATCAGAAGAGTTATTTGAACCAATAGTTATGTTCTTTGGGTTAACAGATTTACTGGCCACATTCCAGACCATGATGAACAAGTTACTAAGAGATTTGATTATTATAGGAAAGATAGGAAGTTTTATTAATAATGTGATGATAAGAACAGAAAGTGAGAAAGGACATGATGAGATAGTGGAAGAAGTATTAAGAAAGATGGAGGAAAATGATTTATATGTGAAACTGGAGAAGTGTAGATAGAAGGTGAGAAAGATGGACTTTTAGGAGTTGTGATTGGACCAGAGGGGATAAGGATGGAGAAAGTGAAAGTGAAAGTAGTGTTAGAGTAGCCAGTGTCTAAGTCAGTCAATGATGTACAAAAGTTCTTGGGACTGGAAAATTATTATAAAACATTTGTGGAAGAATTTGCAAAGATAGTGAGACTATTGTATGAGTTGATAAGAAAGGAATAGAAGTAGAAGTGGGGAATTAGATATGAAAAGTCATTTAAAGTGTTGAAGAAAAGATTCACAACAGAACCAATATTAGTACTAGATCTGAATAGGAAGATGAGAATAGAGATGGATGTGTCAGATTATACAATGGGAGGAGTGTTATTAATGGAGTATGATGATGGATGATAAAGGCCAGTAGCATATATTTCAAAGTCTCTCAATAAGGCAGAGAGAAATTATGAGATTCATAATAAGGAGATGTTGGTGGTTATTAGGGGATTGGAGAATTGAAAGTATCTGTTAGAAGATGCTAAATTCAAGTTTGAAATCTAGACCAATCATAAAAATTTGAAATATTTCATAAAAGCATAGAAGTTGAATTTCAAAGGGAGACTAAATGGACTTTATACTTGTCTAGATTTGATTTTACTTTAAAGCATATGTATCAGAGTTGAAAACAATGGACTTAGTTTATTTTATTTTTCTTTTCATTTTTTTATTTATGTTCATTTATTTTTTATTGTTGACTAAAGGTGAAGAAGACAAAAACATGACACAGTCACACATAAGTCACATGTGACCATGACATGATGGAATAATATAGAAGGTTCTAGAGAAGATGATATCATATGGCATGGTTAACACATGTTGACCTCAAGGCAAACACATGGTCATTAGGATAGGGCTAAAGGAGTGTAGCATGGACCATCGGTAGTTTGTATATAAGGTAGACATTTGTACTTAGGAACTCTATCGAGTTTTCTTGTATTACTCAATACAAGAGTGGTCTTTTGTCCTAACCCTTGGACCTAAGTCATAATAATATGCTAGAAGTTAAAATGGGAAAGATAGATAGATTAAACAGGAGACTAGATTGGAAGATTGGAACAGAAAACAATAATGAAAACCAGAAGTTAATAAAAGAAGAGTAGATATAAGGAATGACAGAAGTAGTAGTAGAAAAACCAGAAGAAGTAATAAAATTAAAATAAAAAAAGCAAGAGAAAAAGACATAGAAATAGTAAAATTAGTAAAAGAAATGAAGAAAGCAGAAGTAAAAAATCTGAGGGGTAATGAATAAAAGATAAAGGAAGATCTAGTATTGAAGGAAGGAAAAATATATATGCCAAAAGATAAGAAGTTGAGAGTAGAAATAATCTAGTTGTATCATGATGTATCAGTAGCAGAACATGGAGGGTAATGAAAGACTACAGGGTTGGTGATGAGAAATTACTGGTAGCCAGAAGTTATGAAGAATATTGGAAAATATGTTGAGAGATGTGACTTATGTCAGAGGATGAAAAATAGAAGAGAAACACCAATGGAGAAGTTAATGACAAATAAGATATATACTTAACAGTGGAATTTATCACTAAGTTACCACTGGTGGCAAGAAAAAATGTAATTTTAGTAGTGTGTAATAGATTGTTAAAAATAGCACATTTTATGGCAACAACAGAAGGGACATTGGTAGAGGGTTTAGTGAGATTGTTTAGAAATAATGTATGGAAGCTTCATGAGTTACTGGAGAGTATGATTAGTGATAGAGGACCCTAGTTTGTTGCAGAACTGACAAAAGAGTGAATAAGATATTGGGAATAGAGATGAGGTTGTTGATGTTGTTCCACCTACAAACAGATGGACAGATGAAATAGATGAAGTAAGAGTTGAAACAGTACTTGAGGTTTTTTATGGAACATAGACAGAGTGATTGGCTAGAGTAGTTAGCAATAGCAGAGTTTGTGGGGAACAACAAGGTTCATTCAACAATAAAAGTATCACCTTTTATAGCAAACTATAAAAGAGAGTTAAGGATAGAAGCAGATATTAGAAGAAAAGGAAAGATGGAGAAAGCAATGGAATTTGCAGAAAGAATGAGAAAAGTATAAGAGGAAATAGAAGCAGTATTGAGGAAGGTATAAGAAGAAATGAAGAGACAAGCAGATAGGGAACAAAGAGAAGTGAAAGAGTGAAAAAAAGAAAATAAAGTAATGTTGAGTACAAAAGACTTGGTATTCAAAGAAAAACCAGCAAAAAAGTTAACAGAGAGATATGTGGGGTCTTATATAGTAGAGAAAGTAGTATCAAAAAATGTGGCAAATTTGAAGCTATCAGCCTCTATAAGGATTTATCTAGTGGTGGACATTAGTAAAATTGTGAGGTATAGGAAACTAGTGAAAAAAACAGAAGGTGAAGAAACCAAAACCAGTTGAAGTTGATAGAGTAGAAGAATGAGAAGTGGAGAAAATTTTGAATAAAAGAAAAGTCAGGGAGTAATGAAGTATCTAGTACACTAGAAGTGATTTACAGCAGAAAATAATACATGGAAAAAAGAGAAAGATTTGGAAAATGTAAAGGAGTTAGTAGATGAATTTGAGAGACAATGAAAGCAGAAGTTAGACAACAGGAGGAACTAGACAAAGTATGGAAAGTAAAGTTGAATCCAAATGCAGAGGATTTTAGAAGTGAGTTGCTAGAGAAGTATACTATAAAGATATTGTTTGTGTAGGATAATGAAAAATTCAAGGATAAATATTTAAAGAAGTTGGAGAGGAGCTAACAAAGATGGAAGTCAGTTTCTCCAGAGAAAAAACCTTAAAGAGGGGGTGATGTCAAAGTTACAAATAGTAGACTTTATTTTATTTTCTTGTTTTCTTTTTATTTTATTTTTAACTTAGAGTTAGGGTTTAGTATGACATCACATACAACTGTCACATCATGCTATCACTGTCACAAGCTACATAATCACATATTACAATAGAACATAATGAAAACTTCTGGAAAGATGATGTTATTACAATGTGTTTGATATATGTTGACCTTAAGAATAACATATAGCTCTTTAGAGTAGGTTAATGGTACTATAGCATAGACCAGTAGCTTAGCATATATAAGGCAGATTCTTCTATACTAGGAACTCTATTGAGTTCTCCTATGATTAACTCAATTTAAGGTTCTTTTTCTTGATCAACTCTTTAGTCTTAAGTTCATAACAAATTTATGTAACTTCTACATATTATCCCTAAACAACCTTGCCAACCTCTTAGTTGTTATTGTTTGTTGTCATTATAAAATGTGCCATTTTCAAAAATCTATCACATACTATCAAAATCAAATCATAACTCCTAAATACTGGTAAATTTGTAATAAAGTCTACTGACATATATTGCTATAATCTTTTTAGCACTGTTTTCAGTCTCAATTTTCTCACTAGCATATCTACTCTATTCTTTATCTTTTAACACTAATCACATTTCTCTACATATCACTTCACTTTCTTTGTAACTTCTAGCTACCAATAATTTCTAGTAACCAATTCTACTGTCTTCTATTATCTTTCATATCCTACTATCAGCATATTATGATGTAGCCAAATAATCTCCAACCTTAAACTCTTATCCTTTAGGATATATATACATCTTTCCTTTCTTCAACACTAACTTGTTTTTAATCTGCCACTTATTGTTTCTTAATACTTTAACTCTAGCCTTTTTCATTTCTTTTACTACTCTCACTACTTTGTTATTTTTTACTTTTGATTTTTGTTATCTCTTTCTATATCTTTTGCCCAATCTGCTCTCCTACTCAACTATCTGGTCATTCCATACTCTTGCCAGCTATATGTTTCAAAATAAAATAAAATCTTGACAAATATAAAATCCATCTAGCCTATCTTTGATTCAAATTTTGAGCTTTCATAAAATACTCCAAGTTTTTGTAATTGGTTCAAATTTTGAAATCTCTTTTAGCTTTATTCAACAACTTTGAAATATAGGCTACTAGCCTCCACTTCTCATCCTCACACTTCATTAACAACACTCCTCCTATAGCAAAGTCTGATACATCTACATCTATTCTCATCTCCTTGTTTAAGTTTGGTGTTATTAAGACTAGTTTTATCATAAAACTCTCCTTTAACTCTTCAAACACTTTCCATTGTCTCTCTTCCCAACTCCACTTCACATCCTTCCTTGTTATCTTATGAAGAGGTTTAGCCACACTTGTAAAATCTTTGACAAACTGTCTATAATATTTTGCCAATCCCAAAAACTTCTGCATATCTTTCACACTTCTTGGCACTGACCAATTTATTATCCTCTGAACCTTCTCTTTTTCCATTTTTACTCTATCTGGTCTTATGACAACTTTTGAGAATCCAACTTTTCTAACCTTCCACACATACTTTTCTGGTTTTACAAATAAATCATTTTCCACCATTCTCCTTAATACTTCTTCCACAATATTGTTATATCCCTCCTTCATCTCCATTCCCATCATCACATCATCAATAAATACTGCAACATCTCCTGCCTCTATTATATCTCTTAGCAAATCATTCATCATTGCCTAAAAAGTTGCTGGTGAGTTTGTCAGTCCAAAGAATATTACTGTTAGCTCAAAGACACCCTCTAACATTGAGAATGCTATCTTCCACTCATCTTCTTCCTTAATCCTCACATTATTGTATCCCCACCTTAGATCCATAAATCTAAAATCAGTGGTAATTCAAATATCTATAATCTTGCACCATCCTCTTCTTCCCATTCTTCTTTGGCACAAAGAACACTAGTGACATCTGTGGTGATTTCAATGGTCAAATATACTCCTTTCTTAACTGATCCCTCAAAAACTCCTAAACCTCTTCTCTCTCTATTCTTGACAACAGATATATCTTCTCCTTTTTTACTTCTCTAAGATCTATAGCATGATCCCATATCTTCCTCATTGGTATTCTCTCTGATTTCTTCTTCTCAAACACTTTCAAATACTTATGAAACCTTCTAGAAACTATTTTTTCCACTGTTCTAATCTCTATTAAATTTTCTTCCTCTTCCTGTTTCTCTTCTATCATTCTTGCTATCTTCATCTCTTTCTCCATTATTGGCTTTCTAAACTCTTTCTTTCTTTTGCCATCCTAGCTTCATCTGCTTTGTCTTTCACTGCTTCCCACACTTGTCTAAACATCTAGTCATCTTCACCTCTCTAGTCTTCCAATTGATTTCAGAGTTGTGGCATGCTAGCTATAGCATCCCCAATGTAATGCTCTATTTCTGTCCTTCTATTACATCTATCTCTGTTCTCTCCTTATGCTCCTTATAAAACAACTTTAATTCCACCATGTACTCAATTGGTCCTTTATGTACAAGGGTACTGTCCATATTCCTTACATATATTGGCCTCTCCAACTTCTTCTTTTTAAACTTATTCTTTCTTGCAAACTCCAAACTCATCACCAATCCTATTGCTCTACTGTCTAGCAATGCTTTCATAATAACTCTTTCCTTATCATCCTCTTGCTTCAACCCTATCTTAACCAACACTTCTCTCAACAATTTTTCTCCTTCTACTTTTCTTACTTCTACTAGTCTCTCCTTTTTTTCCTTTCTTCAATTTTTCTTCTTTCAATACCATTTTCCTATCCTTCTTTACCTCTCTTCTACTTTCTTCTCCTCTGCTTGTCAAAACTTCAAATTTATTACTTGAGGGCTGATGTTCTAGTCTCTTATTCTCTATCCTCCTACTCTTCTCAATTTCTCTCTTATTCCTATAATGATAGGTGATATATCCAAAACCTCCACAAACAAAACATTTTCTTTCCTACATTGCTATCTTCTTATATCTTTATCTCCTTCTCTCCTATGCTTTCTGTTGTCTCTATTTCTTCTCTGTTCTTTTTTTCTCTTATTTTCATTTCCTCCACTCTTCTCTACTTATTGTCTAGCCTTTTCCTCTTCTCTTCTTTTTTGTCTTCTCTGTTTTTTCTATTCCTATCTTTCCTCATAATCTCTCCTCACCCATTCCTATCTTGTTTTCTTCTCCTTCTCCTTGCTTTTTCCCTCTTTATCTCCAATACTTGTTTTGTTAACTTGACTATTATTTCTTTATTCTTCCTAACTTGCTTCTTCAGCATTCTCATTACTTCCTCTTTTTCTGCTTCTCTCATCAATTCATCTGCTTAATCAAAAATTGTTGTCATGGTGCCTGGTAATCCAAAACAATATTCTCAAAAATATTTCTCTTTAAGTGCTAGCTAGTATTCTTCTTACTAGATCTTACACTATCTACTGACTACCTGTCTACTTTCTTACTAACTACTACTCTAATAAAACTGTTACACTAATATTTCTAATAAGGTAATCTCTAAGCTAGATATTTCCTTACTGGATTATGTTGTTTCTCTGCATAGAAAGATTGCAATGGGCCTTCAGCATAAGATTTCTACATAAAAATAACAAGTATGCTACATAACACTGCCTACTTAAATGATAAGTATATCTAGATACTGGCTTGGGCCTAGTTAACACTATCTATAACAACCTTCTAGTGTTAGAGTTGTGAACAATAAACTTGGTTTTATTTGATTTTCCTTTTCATTTCATTTTATTTTTCTTATTTTATTCTTGATTTTATTTTCCTTTTCTTTATTTTGGACTTAAGTGAAAGGTGTGATATGATGTTATATTTGATAGTTACACAAGTCACAAAGCATGACTGTGGGCATGACATATGTCACAGTCACACAATCATATAACATAAAGAAGAACATAAAAGAATTTAAAACAAATGATATCATATAGCATGACAATAATGTTACAATTCAATGACCTTAAAGTTGATCAAAAAAAAGAACCTTGTATTAGGGTAACACAAGAGAACTCAATAAAGTTCTTAGTACAAAATTGTCTATCTTATATACTCTACTGGGTGGTCTATACTACTACTACATCTTGCCTATCCTAAAGACCATGTGTAAACTATAAAGTCAACATGTATTAAGCATATTGTATGTCATTATTGTTCTAGAAGATTCCATCATATTCTATCATGACCACATGACCATTACTGTAACAATGTCATGTGAAAGTTTGTGACAGTATGACTATGACATCATACTTAAACCCTAACCCTAAAATAAAATAGAGAACAACAAAAAATTAAAATAAAATAAAGTCCAATGTTTACAACTCTGACAAATAGCATGTTAGCCTTATAGAGTGTACATGAACCTTAAGGTAGGTTATTTGTAGTATATATACAGACCATGGTTAGTAGTATAAGATAAACTATCTTATATTAGGAACTTTATTGAGTTTTTTTGTGTTACTTAATATAAAAGTTATCTTTTATCTTTACTCAAAGACTTAAAATATATTAGTTACATACCAAGAATAAATAGAGAGTAAAAAAAAGAAACTACATAATATAATATTCCTGAGAGTAGTCAGGTTCTACTGTTGTAATAACTGCTAATTAAGATGATTAATAGCATACTAGGTAGTCTTATATTATGAATACATAGTTTATACTAATAATAAATAATTCTATCTTAATATCTATATGTTAGCTATAAAGTGAACATACTGTAGATATATATCTTGATTGTCAGGTGTCAAGATCGTCGAAGGTGGACTTTGTTCATTTTTATTTTCTCTCTTTTATTTTTATTTTTATTTTTTTATTATTCTCTATTTCTATTTTTAGAACAACTCAGGTTAGGGGTTATCAGTCACGCTGTCACATCAG
>Ga0157364_1007298_pt1 | contig 11443 bp, 11 predicted proteins | sample AttsexASBM2_FD_111476 | JGI IMG/M metagenome (GOLD analysis project Ga0157364, IMG submission 111476) | Fungus gardens microbial communities from leaf cutter ant in Ribeirão Preto, State of São Paulo, Brazil - Atta sexdens ASBM2 | ecosystem: Host-associated > Fungi > Mycelium > Unclassified ...
ACTTAAGTAAGAATAGGGAATAGATCAATTGGCAAAGCATAAGAATACAAGAAAGTATCTATAGTTATATATACCTATTGTCCATGAGAGTTAGAGATGAGGAAACAATAAGAAAAACATAAGGAGGCCTCTACTACTATATGAGGCACTGAATGATTATACATGAGTAAATGACAAGGTGTAGCAAATCAAGAAGACAGAAATAAAACAACCCCAATATATGTTATTCATGAAGCAACCACCTGTAAGACATGGGATATTGATTGTAACATTATGGTTCTTCATTGATCATAAACAAAAAGATTGGTCTGAATGGTTAGTGACAGCAGAGTTTGCAGTGAACAACAAAACACATTTAGTGACTAAGGTATCTTCATTTATAGCAAACTATGGGATAAAACTGAGAATGGGAATGGATATTAGGAAGAAGAGCAAAGTGGAGAAGATGATGGAGTTTGCTGAAAGAATGAAGAAAGTACAAGAGAAAGCAAGGGCAGCATTAAAGAGGGCTTAGGAGGAGATAAAGCAATAAGCAAATAGGAGAAGGAAGGAAACTGAAGAATGGAAGAAAGAAAATAGAGTATTTTTGAGTATAAAGAACTTGGTGTTCAAAGAAAGGCTGGTGAAGAAGCTAGTAGACCAATATGTTGGTCCATATTTCATTAACAAAGTAGTTTCTATTAATGTAGTCAAACTACAACTGTCCACTTTGATGAGAATTCACCTAGTGGTGAATGTCAGCCAGATAGTACAATACAGAGAGCAAGTAGGGGGATAGAAAGTAGAAGAAGTGAATCCAGTAGAGATAGAGGAAATCAAAGAATGGAAGGTAGAGAAAATTTTCAATAAAAGAAAAATAAGGGGAGTTGTGAAGTATCTAGTACAATAGAAGAGGTTTATAGCAGAGTATAAGACTTAAAAGAGAGAGAAATATTTAGAAAATACACAAGAAGTAGTAGCAGAATTTAAGAGAAGGGTGAACATAGAAGTAAGACAACAGAAAAAGCTGGATATGGTAGAGGAAAGAGACTTTATGAAGGGAAAGTTACCTGGAAAATATATGGTGAAAATGTTGTATGGCTGAAATGATGGAAAATTTGAGAAGAAGTATTTAAAGAGAGTTGGAGAAATTAGCAGAAATAGAAGCCAGTTTTTCCAGAGGAGAAACCTTGAAAAGAGGGTAATGTCAGAGTTGAAGACAGTAGACTTTACTTTACTTTTTTCCTTTAATTTAATTTAAATTTAAATTTTTGTTTTTATTTTAGACTTAGAGTTAGGTTTTAGCCATTGCTTCTTTCTCTCTTATCACTATCTTGCATGGTAGCACCTATAAGAGAATTAGTGAATATATATATTTACTTCAGCTACTGTCTCACAACATCCTACAATGGCCAGAATACCATCCAATATGAAAATGGATGTTAACATTGACATTATCAGAGAAAGATCCAATTCCTCTAGCAAATTCAGCTCAAGAGAGTCATCAACTCACTCTGATACTTCCACTACTCCTTATCATAAAAAAATGGAGATCCAAAACAACATTCTGGATAAGGATATTTAGAACCCTATTGAAAGTCCTTAACTCTCCTATGCATTGATTAAAGAATAGGCAAGTGCTTCAGTTAGTAAGGCAGCTGATAACTCCATGCAGAAAGAAACACTATGTGTTCAAAATGAGGCATCTACCCCAAACAACACACCCAATCTATGAGGTGATGTTAATTCTTTAAATAGCACTAATAATGATTCTCTACAAGAAGTCATCAATATTCAGTTGCCATATAATATTAATTAGATGATGGAATAAGACTCATGGAATGGAAGCTTCCATTTCATCTCACTTCATGGGTCACCTGAACACCTTCCTTCAGACTCAAAGAACATCAAGTTATCATTGCAATGAATAATATCATATATCAAGAATAAGAGCATTGATTGTAACAAGGCAAACAATGTTATGGATTTAAAGGGTATAGATGATGCAGTATGGAATTTTATTTCTGCCTTGTATAAGTCAGGATGGGACTCTCTTATTACTCACAAAGACAACCACTCTTTCAGGTAAAAAGTTGTAGCCAAATTCACTCCAAAGTTGTATGAAATCAATATGTGAAGCAAGAATGAAAAGCATGCAGACAAACCTGCAAGTTTTGTCAAACTCCCTTCTCTTATTTCTGTGAAGTCCTTCAAAGAAGTCTAGGAAATATTAAAATTCTTCAAAATAAATTCTCAACCTATGGAAAGGAAAGACAATAGAAAGTCTTATGCTCAAGCATCATCAATGAATTCATCTACTAACACTAGTAAAATTCTTAAAATTAAGGAAACATTTCTAAAATTACAAGCAAAAAAGATAGAAAACATCCAGAAAATTATCAATGGTGAAGGTAAGCCCAAGCCAAAAATGAACATGACAACAAAGAGTCTATTTAGGAAACAAATCATTATTCCTATGAGCAATGAGAACAAGTCAAGATTTATGAAATCTCCTGGTGACCATATCACTAATATCAACAAAGCCTTGAAGAACATCAAATCTGAAATCATGGCTGACTTCATATAAGCAGACCAGACTGGTATAGTAATTGTAACTAACAAAGTCACCTCTCAACTCAATCTTCAAACAATTGAAAAATATGTCAAGAATACATATGATATTGACATAGATAAAGTGGAAGTTCCCAGATTACCTCAATCCAAATTGTACTTAAAGATCATAGGTATCCTATATCAGATTGAAAACACTAACACTCCCATTTCTGCTGATGTAGTCGAATCTATCATCAGAAGCAACCATATATTCAACAACATCACAATTGCTTCAAAGCTGCATATTATCAAGGTATCACTGAAATCAAACATGTTGATTATTTGGCTGAACATATAGAATGTCCAAAGTGGTAGTAAAAATAGAGGACTGATTAACAGATACTTCAATGTAGAAAGCTATATTGCTACTATTCATGGTACCAACATGAACCCAGGAGTTTCATAATGCAAGAATTGTTGGAAGTGGAGCCATGCTACCTTCTTATATAGAGCTCAAGGATCAAAGTGCATTAAGTACAACAGTTCACACAAATCAAAACATTACCACCAATTTGCCTGGTGCTACAAGACTAATCCTAAGATCAATCCTCCAAGACTGAAAACAAAACAGGATAAACCTTGCCCACATACATTCAAATATTTGAATTGTAAAGGCAACCATTAAGTAGATACAAATCTATGCTCTTTCTGGAAGCATCAATTCAATAGAGAGTGGCACTTCAGAAAATACTAGGAACTTCACAACAGTAGAAGACAATCAATTCACTCAGCCATGAGTGGCATTTAAGCATGATTTGTAAAAATATCAAAAAATTTTCACAAAATGTTTGTAAGAACAATTTGCTCACTAACACAATTTTAGAAGCACAAAGAGATTTTGATATCATATTTATACAAGAGTTGCTATGGGCTTTTATACAATCCATACCAAGTTCAACAAGTAAGGAAGGAGAACATCTGGTAGGAGTTCCAAATCATTCTAATTGGACTACTTTTTCTAGGAACACTTCAAATGATCACAACTCCCCTAGAGTTATTTCATACATAAACATCAGACTTTTATGACTTTGTTTCTCTTTAAGAAATGACATTTTTAATTATAGGGATATTTTGTGTATCTCCTTCTTTAATTGTGGTTCTATTTATTTTTTGGTAAACATTTACTTGGATTTGTCACAAACAGCTTTAAAATATCTAAAGAATACTGAAACTAATATCAACAATGTTTTAATTATGACAGGGGATTTCAATATTAGAGATAATATTTAGAATCCCAATTTTCCACATTGTTCTATCCACAGTGATTTTATTACTGACATTGCAAACTCTATGAGCCTTTGTATGTCTAGATCTACTAACCAAGTTTCTACTAAGTATTCAGACAATCAGAATAATTCAAACTCAGTCATTGATCTCATGTTTCTCAGACTAGATTCATCAGAACTTGACAACTATACTATCCATCTAGAATGGAGATTATCTTCAGATCATACTCCTCTCACTGTTGATATTGCAATAATAGAAGAACATATTCAAACCAGAAAATGTACATTGGTCAAGAATAGTAAAGAAGAAGAGAATTTTATCACAGAACTAATCAGAGCCATTACAAGGCTTAATACAGAGAATATTCCAAGCAAAGAAGTTCTTGAACAAATCATACAAAAATTCACCAATGAGTTCAAGCATTCAAAAGTCATCAACATCACAAAGCACTCAAAAGTATGGTAGAACAAGAATTGTCATAGGGAACTTGAAAAATATAGGACCTCATGACAAATCAAAGATTGGAAGAGCTTCGAAAACATTATCAAAAAGACCAAATACACTTTCTTTGACTAGAAAATTCAGAAGATTTTGAATAAAAACTCTGGCTCTTAGAAACTCATGAACTGGGTTAAGAAATGCAAACTTCTGGCCATTGAAGCTATCTAACATAATGGTTGACTATGTCTTGAATTAAACAATCTATGACAAGCTCTTCACTTATCATTTAATTTAGCACAGAATTGTCAAATCAATATGGATTTGTTAGAAGAAGTTCCAAACAAGCTAATCACAAGATGGAAGCTATTCTTAGAAGAAGAGTTCACCAGTACTATATCAAAATGCAACAACTCATCAACCTCTAGACTAGATAAACTGTCTTGGAGACATCTCAAGATTATTGTCAAAAACATCACATATTTTAGAAATCTTATCAATATTGCTGATGCATGGATTAAACTAGGTCATTGGCTGTCTCATTTCAAGACATCAGCATCCATCATTATTTCCAAGCCTAACAAGGTGTCATATGACTCCCCAAAGGCATTCAAACTAATAGTCCTGCTAAATATGCTTGGCAAACTTATTGAAAAGGTTATCAGCAAGAGACTTCAATTTCAGTTGATTTCAAAAGATTTCATACATACATGTTAACCAAGAGGTTTAAAGCAATGCTCTACCATGGATGCAGGAGTAGTTCTAACTCATTTCATTTGTACTAGATAGGTTAAAAATCTTTTGACTAGCACTCTGATGTTTGACATTGCCCAATTCTTTCTATCACTCAACCATCAGTTGCTCTCTTTGATTCTTGACAAAGCAGGGTTTGACTCCAAGATTTCATCATTTTTCTGCAATTACCTAGTAGGAAGAAAAACAAAATATCTCTAGAATAATTTTTCATCTCCTTCTTTCAATATTGACATTGTTGTTGGACAGGGCTCCACCTTTTCTCCTATTCTATCTGCTTTATAGACAATGGACTCTTTGTTTCTCAAAACAAATCTTTGGTAGTTTTGAACTCTCATTTATTTTGTAGTTACCATATCATGTCTTCTCTCTTTGGACAGTTTGGACTGATTGTCAAACATGGAAAAACAGAGGTTTTTCATTTTTCTAGATCACATAGACTCTTCGACCCTCTATTTTTGGACCTTACTACCTTAGGAGGTCCTATTCTTCATTCCAAGAAAACATAGCATTACCTTGGATTTATCTTTGATAGAAAGTTGACTTTTCAACAACACATCAACTTCTATATGAACAAGGTGTTATCGGCTATAAAATACTTGAAAATTTGTCAAGAGGCCTCATCCCCATATAAAAGTGACTTTTATACAGAAGTTGTGTTTTACCTATTACACTGTATGGCTTCCAATTATAGTATTACAACAAAGTGCTGTTGGCATATCTGCTTAAAGAGCTCAGGAAGATATAAAGAAGAGCTGTTATTTGAATTCTTGAAGCATTTTGTACATCTCCATCACTCATTATCAAGGCTGTTACAAACCTCATACCTATTCATCTTCACTTATAAAAACTCAGTAGGAGATTTCAGCTCAGAACACATACATTACCACAGAATCACATCATCAAGTCACTGCTAGAGTCAAGACATATGAATGACAGCAATATACACTGACTATCATTTGAAAGAATAACACCTAGACAGCGATTACTGCTCAAAGAGCCCATAGTAGATGCAAATAATAGGTTGAACAGAGTTTTTCCTTTCATTCTATGAACAGAAGAAATGAAGAAAGCATAAACCACATATTTGTAAACTTGATGAAATTACATTCCAAGTATCATCAGATCCCAAAATAGCTGTTGTTGTATCAGACACCAGCATAAAGAATCAAGTCACTACTTCTATAGCACACATCTACATTCATGATAGTCCTGTCATCAAGATGATTCATTACATCATAAATATTACTTTGACTGAAGCCAAACTCTTTGCTATCAGATGTAGTATTAATCAAGCCACCTGATTATCCAACATTAATCAAATCATTATTATTATGGATTTAATACATGCTATAAAGAGAATCTTTAACTCATCAATTCATTCCTATCAAATCCAGTCATTGTTCATTTCAAGAGAACTTAGGGAATTCTTCAACAAAGATCATCTTAATTCCATCAAATTCTGGGACTATCCAAGTCATGAGAATTGAACTCTCCATAGTTTAGTCAACAAAGAGATAAAGAAATTCAATCTTGTACTCATATCCCCTTGCAAGTCCTCATAGGACTTCAATAGGAAAAATGAATACAACAAAATTCTCAATAATTAGAGAATGGTATTCCAGACATTGGATGCTAAAGGATGATATTTCTTAGAACTACTTGATGACAACTTAAATTCCATCAAGTCTTCATATTGCTAAAGATGGACCATGGCTCAAATTCTTTGGACACTCCAATTCACTTTGTGCCAGAGCTTCAAGAGAAATTGTCAATCACACTCCCATAAGGGAATATTGACTTAGATTCTTTCCATAGGAAGAGCTTAAGTGTCTATGTGGACTATATCCTATTAAAACAAGAAGATATATTTTATACAAGTGTAAAAGATACAACTACTACTAGAATCCAAGACAGGATACTATAGCTCACTTCATACTCTTTCCAGAGTTTAACAGTAGTGCTTTTTCCTTTGGAGAGAGCATTTGTCAAGATCGTTGAAGGTGGACTTTGTTTTCTCTATTTTATTCTTCTTTTTATTTTTATTTTTATTTTTCTATTTTTAGAACAACTAGGGTTAGGGTTGATTGGTCATGCTGTCACATCAGTCACAACTTGATAGTGTAGTCACAAGATCGATCATGGGACTTGGGAGAATGGAGTAGAAGGTTCTAAAATAAAGTAACATCATACAACATGAACAACACATGTTGGCCTCATGTTCTACACATGGTTGTTTAGGGTAGGGTACACAGTAGTGAGCACAGATCATGGGTAGTAGTATATAAGATAAACTACTTTGTAAAGGGATCTCTATCGAGTTTTCTTGTGTTACCCAATACAAGGTTATCTCTTAATCCAACTCTAAGGGTTTTGAGTTATAACACATTACTTAGTCAACATGTGCCAGCTCTTCTTTTGAATTTCTTTTTCCTTTTAATATTTATAATATACTCTTTTCTTTTCTTTTCTTTCTCTTTTTTCTTTCTCTTTTTCATTGTCATGTTGTATGATTCTGTCTGTACATAGTTACAAAGTAGCTACTGCAGACTGCTCTCATGTCCTGCGTAATAAATTGTTGATTTAAAAAAAATAAAATAAAAGAATATGGTAGAACATCATGTATGATGGTTACAAATATTACAAAGCATAACAAATTAGTAAAATTTGTCACAGGGTTGTCATATATGTCACTGTTACATGATCACATGACACAGAAAAGAATATATAAGATGTTGGAATAGATAATACTATATAGCATGTTTATAATATGTTAACCTTATGTATTATATATGGCCTTTAGGGTAGGTTAGATATCATATAGCACAGACCATTAACCTAGTGTATATAGAGGTAGATACTCTATACTAGGAACTCTATCAAGTTCTCTTATGTTACTCAATACAAGAGTGTACTTTTGTCTTATCTTAGAAACTTAAGTTATGACAATATCTACTCATAGAAGAACTACATTCTCTCTCTATCTCAAATGTGAGATTGGAAATAAATAGTATAGACTTTGTCATAGAACTTCTAGAATCTGTAGTATTTGATATAATTATAACTATAGTAGATTTAGTATTCAAGACAGCTTATTTTATTTAGATCTACACTACAGTAAGCATAAAAGGAGTAGCCAGACTCTTTCTACATTTATTGTCTCTAACTATAGACCTCAATTCATTACTCTCTTTATAAAGAAACCATACTGCTTACTTGAGATCAAGGTTGTATTTTCTACTACTTGGCATCTATAGACTAACAGACAGACTAAACAGATTAATTAGGAGCTAGACCAATATCTCTGGCTCTTCATAGGAAAATAACAAGATGACTGGCACAACCTTCTCTTTTTAGCCAAATTCTAACACAACAACCATATATTTATCTACTTAGCAGTCTTTGAAACTCTTTCTTCTTAATACTGAATACTTCCCATGGATAGAATTTGAGCCACATCAGAAGAAGCCAAAGCTAAAGAAAGTGTCATAGTTCATAAAGCAAATAAAGTCCACACTAGAAAAAGTCAAGGCTATTCTTAAGAGAACATAACTAGATACTACAACAAATGTGACATGCTTATCTCTATCTTTAACTTCAGTGATAAGATATACTTGGACTTCATAGGCATTCACATCACATGCCTGTCAACTAAGCTAGTATATTAGCATTTGAGACTATATACTGTAGAAAATCAAGTAGGTCTAATATTATACAAGTTCAAACTACTACCATTTATGAAGAGGTTGCATTTAGTCTTCAATATAGTAAAGCTGACTACTGCCTCTGCTGGACCCTGCTGTTATGAATAAAAAGGAAGAATAGAAAGTTAAACAAATTCTAAATAGCTGATGGCACTAACTAATATCTTATTAAATAGAAATGTTTTGGGTTAGAGACCAACTCTTAGAAAAATGTATCAGACATCTTCATGCCAGAGAGAGTAACAGAGTTCCATCATCTAAATCTCCATACACTATACTTTATATATGTAACAGACTTCAAGTGGATCAGATTCAGGTTAGTTTCTCTTGCTTTGAGTCATAACAATCTAGAAGAGGGATTTTACAATCTTAAGCTTGGCTCAAGTTGTAACTTAGGCAAAGACTTAAGTAAAAATGAAGAAGATGATCAAATGGTAAAGTGTAAAGATACAAAACTGTATATATACCTAATAATCATGAAGAAATAAAAAGGTGTTCTTGTTACGATCGATGCCTCATGGACTCAGCATGAACTAGGGTCAAGGATAATGACAACATGATTGGCTGCACTGTAATAGTCTCAGTCAGTGCCTCATATAGTAGATGTTATATCCTTACTTCCTCCTAATATTTTATGACTCATTTGTATTATGTACTATGGACTGTTTCCTTATGGCCTCTTATTATATATAGTATAGATATACTTTTGTATTCTTATACTTTACCACTTGCAATCTACCCTTCTCTTATTCTCAAGTCTTTGTCTAAGTACAATCTGAGCTCCAAGCTAAGGTTGTAACATTTGGTAAAGCATCAATAAGCTTACCTTGCAAAAGGAGAGGTACATAGTGGTTAGTCCATAGACAAATTAGGCAAAGTTACCACTGGACAAAGAATGAAACACATGTGGCATAGACTATAAGATGAACAAGACGAGTTTATATAGAATAAACAATATAGAGGTACTATTAGAAAGACTAGGATCCTTGAAGATCATGAACAGTCAGACAAAGAAATATCTGTAGCACCAGCACCAGCAATGATGAATAACAACATATAGGCTGTAACACCAAAGAGTATGGTTCAATGGGAACAGAATAAAATTTGAAGACTGGTGGAGGGGAATATGATTATTCCTCAAGAACAATAGGGTCATTAGGACTGACAATAGGATCACAGCAATCCTGGCTTGCTTCAAAGAAGGTATAGTGGGTATTTATACCCAGAAAAAGCTAAACGAACTAGACAAAGAACTAAGAACCCAAGATTGGGATGAATTTGTTAAAGAGATCAAGACAAAGACAGCAGATGCTGAATGGAAGATCAAATCTTTCAAGCAAGGGAAACAGAACACAGCAGACTTTATAATAGAGTTCGAGGCCTTAGCTATGAAGGCAGATATAGACAAACTACATGCAATATTTTTGCTGAAGAAAAATGTACAACAAGATATTATCAAGACTATATTGGGATACCCACTCATTGCAGCACCAGAGATGCTTAAAGAATGAAAGGTGGTGATCATCTTAGTAGGACAAGGGTATGAATCTACAGAAGAACGACATGATTACAAGACAGATACTGGAACAACATACAGTGGAAGGGGACAACCTATGAATATAGAGAAGTCCAACAATAACTTCAAAGATGGGAAGCCAAAGTGCTTCAATTGCAACAAATATGGTCATATGGCCAAGGAATGTTGGAAGAAGAAAGAGAAGGAAATAAGAAAATGTTTCAAATGCAACAAAGAAGGGCATATCACAAGAGACTGTAAAGGAAAGCAGTCAATGAAGAAACAAAAGGTTCAGAAAGAATCAGACAATGAAAACAACAAAGAAAATAACAAGGAGAAGGGTTTTGGCAAAGATCTCAAGTAGGCACGGTATGAGAGATCTCTGTAAATTCTCAGGACAAATATATTATTTCTAACCAATGGAGTAATGCTGAGAAATAATTAAACATGTAAGCAATTGTCAAGACAAAGAATGGAAAAAACCTCAAAGTCAAGGCATTGGTCGATTCAGGATGCATATACATAGGAATCAACGAACAATTAGTTAAAGACAAGAGAATTCAGACAAGACCAATCAACTTCTCATTTGAAGTTTTCAACATAGATGGAATGAAGAATGGAGAGGTAACCAGGATAGCACCTCTAGAAATCAAAATCAACAGACACAAGGAGCAGCTGGAAGCTGCAGTAACAGACTTAAACAGAACAAACATGTTTTTGGAACATGACTGGCTGGTCAAACACAATCCAGAAGTCAACTGGAAAAATGGAATGATACAGTTTACAAGATGTCTAGGAAGTTGCAAGATGAAGCATAAAGATATAGAATTTAGAACCAAGAGAATACAGGCTACAGAAAACAAAGAACAGGACAATGGAGAAATTGGGAAAGAACCTAATTATCACAAATAAGATACTCACTGGTTGTGATACTGGAGCTGAATAGTGTTTCAGGGGTTCAGTATAAGGATATGATGATTGACAAATGATGAAAAGTATCAACAGGAATAATTGATGTTGTTAAGTCTGAGGTCTAGTCCTCAGACACAGAGGTATATATACAAAAGAGTGATGGTCCATGTGCAAGCTATTGCCATCACATGATCAAAACTCATACCTGATGGGAGCTGTCATCTGTCATAGCAGCTGTCAGGCTAATTTTAGAAGGTAACTAATTATGTCACTACATTGATATGCTTGTATCTCTACCAAT
>Ga0157364_1007299_pt1 | contig 11442 bp, 1 predicted proteins | sample AttsexASBM2_FD_111476 | JGI IMG/M metagenome (GOLD analysis project Ga0157364, IMG submission 111476) | Fungus gardens microbial communities from leaf cutter ant in Ribeirão Preto, State of São Paulo, Brazil - Atta sexdens ASBM2 | ecosystem: Host-associated > Fungi > Mycelium > Unclassified ...
CCCACACACACACACACACACACACCCACACCCACACACACACACACACACACACACACACACACACACACACACACACACACGTAACCGATATCAATGATTATGTTAAATTACATAAATATGAAAAAGATACATCGATAAACGAAACTTGAGAAATATTTTAAAGTGCAGATAATTTCATAATTAACAATAAGATAAAAAGCAGCATACTCCTTTTATTATAATGACCAAATTACAATATAAAAATAATCATAACTATTAAAAATGTCTATCTTTTGTCTTTCAAAATTTCTTCAAATAATCAGGTTTCAATACTAAGAGAAAAACATAGTTGTAATTATCATAACCTAACTATTTTATAGGCATTTTTTGGGACATATATATATAATTATTTTAACCATGTAAATATAATCAATTGTGCTATTAATATAATCACACACATTATTTGAAAATCTTAAGTTTTTTAAAAATTTATTTGTTAGTGTTATTATATTATTATACACATAAATAATAAGCAAATGTTAAAAAGTATTTATTATTTATTCACTATAATTGCATTTATTAAATAAAAATGTTTATTATATTATAAAAATTGGATGAAGTATATTTTTAAGCCTTTCAATATAAAAATAATATTAAAGTTTTCCCTGTGTATCGTGTATTGTTCAAATCAAAATTCTGAATAGTAGATAAAACATTTTGAACATCAAAATTATACATATTTAGCATTAAAAAATTTATGCCCGTATTCATAGTCAGATCTTGTACTTAAGGCTTCCTTAAATTTATCTTTAGATGCTCAGTAGTCAATGAAATAATTCGTAGAGCACCTAAAGATAAATATATTATATTTAAGGAAGCCTTAAATATAAGACCTGACTACCTGAATACAGGCATTAATGTCAAAATTACGATATTATGTATAATTTCTTTCTAAAATCTATACATTTTTATTAAATTGTATTATACTGTATGCGTTTTCTGTGATAAAGTCTTGTATAACAAAGTGCATTTAGTTAAATTATCGTATTATCTATGTAAATCTGAATCATTTACAAGAAAAAATTTTTGGGAGACAATATTCCTCTTATGTTAGACTATTAAATAAAAAGTAGAATGTTTTTTCATAATCATTTTTCGTAATTTTTCGTAATTTTTTAGATGTTGAATATGACTTCTTTTACTAAATTGTGCCCCTAGATAAAAGGGGAAGTAGAGTGGATCTCACTTCGGATAGAAAGTTGTGCATCTTTAAGCAGAGGGGAAAGGTGGGATGGACCTTACTTCTCGTGGAAAATCGTACTAGAGGCAACACAAATTTTCTGCTTAAAAACATAAATCTTCTGCTTTAAAGAAAAAAATTATATAAAAAATAATTTGTGTTTTAAAGCAGAAAATTTATATTTTATAGCAGAGAATTTATGTTTGTAAAGCCAACAGGTATCAAAATAACAATAATAAACGAAAAAAAATCGTTTTATCCTGTCGCGTGGGAAATCGCTTCGCCCTGTCATATAGAAAGGGGTGGATTTTGTTTTACGTGGAAAGTTGCTTCGCCCTATAAATAGAAGGGAGATCAGATGGATCTTGCTTCGCGTAAAAAGTTGCTTTGCCCCGTAAGCAAAAAGGAGAGAATAAAGTCGCTTCGTCCCATAAGCAAGGAATATGGAATTTTTTTCGTCCCACGACAGGAAAGTGATATAAGGATGATTAAAAATATCTTTGAATACATTTTGGTTTGATCAGACAATTCCGTGAAACAGCTGACAGAGGAATTTCTTCAGATATTTAACAATTTACATTCATGTTGGATTCTGAAAAATTCTAAGTACGGAATATTGAAGATGTCGGACAATCGAAAGAAACGCGTATCGTCTGACTTTTAAGATTGCAGTTGTCGCTATCATCGGGATCGGTGAAAGCTTGGCCGTGATGGAGGTGGATACCATTCGGGTGCAGGGGTAGCATTTGCCCTGCCGCCCGCGGAGTTGGTAGACGAACCAACAGACGAGAGTAACGATTGCTACCACTACTCTTCTTGACGAGAGAGGGATGCTCGCGTCCCTGCTGAACCTATCAACATCCATTACCTACTAACCGATCGAAAAACATCCCTTTTTTGGATAATCATTCCTTGCGAGAGTTGTGAAAGTGCTTATGATATGTTAATAGCGCTTTTTAGCAAGCGATCATGTCATCTTCGTTTAACATTAGTAAACAACAAGACTATAATGATTCATTGTGTTACACTGTGTCATCTGTGTCTCTTGTTGGAAAGCATCCAAAATAAAATGTGTGATCGAAATTGCAATTATATTTGTCAAAATTCGTCACGGAGATATTAATTGAAACAGTTTTTCAAACATTCGATTTGTTGAAAGCGCACCTTTCGAAAATATTTATAAAGACTTTTTTCTAAATAAAAATATATAATTAAAAAATTGCGATAATTATTTTGTCATTAGTTGCGAATAATATATCTCATTTGCGTAGAATTTGATAGGCAATGATTTTCCTTAAAATATAATAATTTTTTTAAGAAATCATAATTATTCTAATACACAAATTAAAAAATATTGCGCAACTTTTTTTAGCGATTTTCTATAAATTGTGTAAGAAGAAAGAAGAATGCGAGAAGATGCATTTCGAAATTACTAACTAAATCTCTTGTCGAGATAAATGTTTTATAGAAAAAAATTGAAAAGATTAACATTAAATAAGTGAACATTAAATAAGTAAATGAGCAAGTCAAAACATTTTCGGGCAAGAATTGAAGTACTTTTTTTTTAATTTAAGGTTTGCGAAGTCAATTTTCATTATATTTAGCTTGTCATCCGTTTTAAATTGGATTTTTATGTCCTTGAATGCAAAAAAAAATTTGCGTGATATATTTTATCGCAGGACCGACGAACGTGTGAATCGATACAAGCACAAATCGTGCTTTCAACACACTCACACGGCAATCTTATTGGTATGGTCATTCTTATTGGGATTATATTCTCGCAACAAATCAATATGAATATTTTACCAAGAAAATTTGATATTCGCATAAAAGGATCAATATCCCAGTAACAAAGGACTTAAAAGAACTTTGCAAAGTGTCAAATTTTGATTTTAATAAAACTTTATGTACGTACCCTACCATAGGGTAGATACGTAAAAAGATAACTTTGGAAAATTAGTTGCTGTAGAAAAAAGTTTAAAGGAGTAAAATCACCCTTTTTAAGTGTAAAGCTTTTCAACTTTTTTGTTATATCTCGAAAACTATTCGAAATATCAAAAAATGTTTTATATAAAAATTTTATAATAAAATTACCTCTATTTAATCACGTCAATAATATTTTTTTAGAATAAGTATTAAAAAAACATATAACAATAATTATTAAAAAAAGTTTTTTAAGTGTTAGCAGGAATGAATATAGTTAATAAAACATTTTTTGATATCTCGAGTAGTTTTCGAGATATGAAAAAACTGAAAACCACTTTACAAGGAGTGATTTTACTCCTTTTCAAACCGTTTTTCCGTCGCAACTAATATTTTCTAAATTCGTCTCTTTAAGTATCCTATATGTATGCAAATTTTCATTAAAATGAGAAATTGACATTTCGCGAAGTTCTTTTGTTAATTAGAAAAAAATTGATTTTTTTAAAACCTTTTTTTAAAGTATATGATGTGTTACATGGACCTACGATAAATAACTCTGTGTAAGTTGAAAAATATTTAGTGTAAATTGCACTTGAAACTTCAAATTTTTTTCACAACTATTTTTTCAAAAAGTCGATGAACAAGATATCTCAAAAACCGTTACACCAATCTATCTCTAACTTTGTGTACTTTTTTTAAACATCAAAATCTAGTTTTTAATCGAAGGACTTTTTTAAACATATATATATATATTTTATTTTATTTTATGGACTAAAAAATATCCGCTTTTTTAAATGAAAATATATACTTCAATTTTGCACAGCTATCATTTTATCAAAATTCAATTTATCGAAATATTAATCAATTAAAAAGACTAAATAAACTCATATATTAATTAAATCTTTTTGAATTTTTAATCTGTAATGATCTGGTTCCGAGCAGCATTGCTCACTGCAAAACGCTTTTTGAAAACGGCTTCATAAACTTCTGTTATAATTTTATTATAAATATTTTTGCATAAAAGATATAAAGACTTTATATAAAAAAAAATTCTTTTAAATATAAAAACTTTGAAAAAACATAAAGCTTTTATACAAAAATTTATATACACCTTTTAAAAAAAAATTCATGAAAATTCTTTTTTTTGACTTCATGACTAGGCATAATCTCTTAAGAGTGAATTTTATTTTCAGAAAACTTCTTCAGAAAGTTAACAATCGTTTGTAGAAATAACTTGATACTTGATACGCAGTAGAAATACGAATTGCTTTTATTTATTTGTGCGAGTGAAAAAAGAACATTGAATGCAGAAAGTTTTATTTCTTTGATTTCTCTCTTTCTTTCGATTCATGCAAAATTTTAATCGATAAATAATTAATGTATATTAATATTTGTAAATTCAAGATTCTTATGAATTAATGTAAATAAATTCGCGTGCAAAGGAAACAGCTGAGATAATTCCATCCAAATTATAGAATGATAGACGGGAGCAACGGTTCGTTGAAAAAGAGTGTGCAGAGATTGTCGCAAATGCATTAAATCGCATGTTATCACTAATGGTTATTTATAGAGCGGTGTCGATATGCCATCAGGAAAAGAAATTCCTCATTATCACATTTACTCAACGAGTAGAAAGATTAAAAAACAATGAATCTAAGTTCCTCTATAAAATAAAGTGTTAAAAATTAACTGAGCAAAACTTTCTTTATTTCGGTATATTCTTCTAATTAGTGCTTCTTTTTCTCTTAATCACTTAGAATTCGAAAAACATCAGTGTCTCGAGTTAAAGTAGATATATCTTCTATCTCGGTATTTCTAAATTAAATTAATAATAGAAGCAAAGTTAATCCTAAGTTAGAGAGAATTAACTTCGGAGAGCATCCAGATCTTTGGTTCTCAAATAACTGCAGCAAATACTGCAGTTATCAAACCGAACTCTCCTATTCTTTTTTTCTCTTCCTCTGTTTCTTTGCCTCTCTCTTAATTCTGTGGTGCTTTTCTCCAAGTCCAAAGTCTCACTTGAGCGAGTTTGAAAATTTGACAAGCTGTATAGATGAGTTGTGCGCTGGCGCACAGACGGCGGAAACATTCACGGATGAATCTTCCGTCGGACGAATCAATAATGGGAACCTTTTGGTGTGAAGAAGACACTTCCAGAGCGGTGGTGGCAGCAGACCCGCTCGCTCACTTTGCTTGTGCGTGCAGAATGTCCTTTGCACAATGTGATTCTCTGCGCATATTTGTTTACTCATTCAAACGCGACGATAAGTTTCGTTAGGCACAGATAGTCACGGAACTTTTGCATTTTTTGCAAATTCCCAGTATTAATTTTTTTTAAATACCAGTATGATACCGACGGAACTATTAAATTGTGTCATATTCGTGACACTAAAGAGCAGACACTCATGGTCGATTTTCCTCGAGATTTTCTTTGGAAGAAAGGACGATCAATCGTCATGACGAACGCAAAATACTAAAAAATTATGAAGCATGACTCAAAGAAATACATCTTATAAAATGTACATAAATGTACATAAGTGTTTATATTTGTATGTAGAATATTTTATGCTTAGTATCTGTGTATAAAAAATTTATGTCAACTTATTTCCAAAGAATAAAATTATTTTAGATTGATAAAAAACTTTACGTGATTAAAGAAAAATAATAGCAGAATTGCTCATATACAATTGTATATAATTGTATGTAAAATTATACATGAACAATTTTTTTTACATTTCTCTAAACTTGATTTTTTTCTAAAACAATACAAAATTTATTTCTTCAACTATTTTTATATTTTTCTCATTATTACTATTATTTTTAGTACACTAAAAAGTAATTTTACAAAAGAAAGAAGGATGTATAAACATATTTCATATACAATTTCATATACAATATATGTTTATTACATATGTTTTTATTATATATGTTTATAAATATTTATGCATGTTTATGAATATTTATGCTTATTATATATATTCATGTATGAAAAATTTTTTATTGGGAACTTAATAAGTATTATTATATTAAAAAAAAGTTAAATTTTATATATATATTATATTATATATTAGTTAAATTTTTTCTCTTTACAGTAATGCATTTTATGACTGCACGATAATTTTACATTATTACAATATTATAATATTACAATATGGACTGTGTTCCAAAATTTACTGCCAGTACTGAAAATCTATAGTGCATGTGACGTAAACTATAAATTTTCAGTACTGGCAGTAAATTTTGGAACACAGTCTAAATAATTTTAAGTAAATTTAATCTTAGTATAAATTAATGAAAGCATATTGCGTCATAATTCGTACAATTTTGCGAAATTACTTTTTATTGCTTCTTCGATTTCATTGCTACCAGCTAATTCAATTCAATTTAGGGCCGCGACTCACTTTTGCATAACGCATAAGAGAATTAACCAATAAAAGTTCTTCTTTTCCGTGAAGTGAAAGGAAAGGAAGGATTCAGATTGGTTGAGTCTCTTGTACGTCGTGAATCATGAAGATACTAGGGGTAATGATTATATCTATCATATTTTTTGGTCCTAGTGGAACTAACTCGAACTTGAGTTATTGGAAGCACTCGAGGTCAGTTACAGTCAGTTACATTCAACTAGAAAATCATTCGCTGAGATGCTGTCAGATAGCGCCACGTTACAACGTCGCGAAACCGAAGATATACAGAATGCATGGACTACACGATCCGTATTTAAGTAGTATTCAAATGTGGTCGATAATAATGAGAGAGGCACCGTGAAAGACGGCTAATCTCCCTCTCATTCTCTCTCCCATTATATCGTTGAATGGAAAGAGATAGAAACTAGTCAGCTTCCAGTCTCTCTCTTTCATTTTTATTGACCATTTTATTGATCATTTTAACATACGGATCACGTAGTCCATTTTCTATAAGTCCTTTTACATTGAGAATCTGAATACGCGTACTAACTATTAGTAACTTTCTATTAATAAATTATCTTAATTTCAGTATATTTCAATATATTTAAAGAATGATGTACAATTATAAAATAAATTTGTACAATTATATGTAATGATTAATTAAATATCATATATATGTTACTCGCGCGCGCGCGTATCACCAAAATTACAATAATTTAACAGAAAGTTATCAGTCATTAGTACCTGTATCAAGCGCACAATGTAAATTATATCTTTGGACGAAACATGTGATGCTATTAGAGATTTCTAAAGACTTCTAAAGAGATAATAAAAAAGACTCGTCACGTGATTATCAGTGGATGCTGATTGGTTAATGTATGGATCTGTGCTCCATGAAGTTATGAAACTTTACTATAATTTATTCTGACAGATATAATATTATAATTACGGAGATATATTATTTTCCTAAATTTTACTATTGTTTTGATTATTATTTGATTAATTTATCACATCTATATTGTCTCTCATCTAATATGTGAATAACTTGCTTAAGGAGAAGTGATTAATAAAACGCTTAAAGCTGTGATTTCCTAATGAACTTTATCTCGAAGCGATCTATGGCGTAGAATAATTTTCTATCAATGTGCCTTTAAGCCAATTTGCTTATTAATTATTAGATATTATAGCTTTTAGCAAATTTTATCTGCTTATGTGTGAAATCAATATCGGTTTTTCTCATAATATTTTTTTAATCTAAAAAATGTTAATACTTTATAATGTTTTTGATAAAAATACAAAAAATGTTTTTGTCCCTATTAATGAGCCCTCTAAGCGACGATGGCTTAATAATATAATAATTAATTTGCCTCCAATTTATGTACTTATTCATATTGACTCATTATAATATATAGTTACTAAAATAGATAATAAATTTAAGCTAATTGTTTTAATATTACATAGTTAATATTACATAAATTATTATTTCAATTATATTTATTTCAATGTACACTCATAACACAACATTCTTAGCGCCAATACCGGGCACATTAATAGGGACAAGTTTCAAATCTTGCGATACGTGTTACTGGATTCACATAAATTCCTCATATTTTTCGAAAAATGTTAAAAATACTTTAACAGTTAAAAAATAAAATATCTTTGATACGTTAATAATTTAACTTAACAAAAAAATACTTTTTCTTATTTATTCGTTTTCTACGGCTTATTGAAATACAAAAGCAAACTAGGGACAGACACAGTCATAGGGACAGTTATCCTATACGTTCTAATATGTAAGTGTGTCCTCTACTCCGATGAGGATAAAATATTATTATCATTACATGGTCCTATATAGTAGGCCAGAAAACTAAACAAGGGAACTCAGAAGAAGAAATCTCTCGCTATAGAGACAACATGCACAAACAATATCATGTAATTGGAAAAATTAAAAGTTTAGAAAAAAGTAGATTTAGAATTAAGTTTTATAAATGTAAATCGAAATAGAGAGTAGTAAAGATGAACAATATTGTGTATAGCGATGTATAGGTAGATGCAGAACCTTGCAAGGAATGGCGCTAACACATTAGATAAGGATAGATATACGCGTTTGAGTGAGACAAAACGATAATGTAAAAAACCAAATTAAAGATATCATTATTATCGATACTTTTTTCAGTTTAAAATTAAAAAGTCCGTTTTATCAACATTGTCATATCGATCTTTATTTTAATAGAGAAAAACTTAAAAGCGATTATTTGAGTTTTTTTTATATAATGTTTTTATGTAAATTAGCACACCAATTACATTTTTGTGGAGGGAAAGGAAGGAAATTAGATATGTAAAATCATAATATCAAAAATGGATGCGGTGTATGTGTTCGTGTTAATAAGAGTTGCCAGAATTGATTCTTATTAGCAGAACACATCCATTTTCGACATTACGATTTTATCGACAATTTCACAAAATAAACGTGGTAAAACAAAATAAATTACTGGTCAAAATAAATTATTTTGACCAGTGATTTCATCAAATATTGATGAAATTATTGGGCAAAATATTCCAAAACTAATATAAAATTTATTGCAAGTTATGCAATAAATTTTATCAAAATTTCATTAAAATTTTTCTATCACTCAGTGGTTTATCCCTTGTAAAAATGACTCATACACACACTTTATCACAAGTTTTTGTTGCATTAAACAAATGTGCGATTCTAATTCTCTAAGACTATTTTTCTATAAGAAATATGCGAGATCTATTCATAATTTCATAACTTCAAAAATTTCTTAGATTTTTTTATGGTATTTTTTAAAAGTACTGAGAAAGTTTATAGCTTTTCTAGAATTTTTTTTGTGAATTCTAAAACATTTTAGATTTCTATAATTTCTAAAGAAAATTTATATTAATAAAATTTGAAGAAGTTTAAGAGATATTTTTTCAAAAATTTTCATAAATGTAAAATATGATAAATTCTTAAAATAATTCCTGGCGAAAAAAATTTTACGAAAAACTGTATAGATTAAAACAAGATCTTCTAGAAATTCTGATGTACATATAATCATTTATACCATTTTGATCAAAAAGTTCCCGGAATTACCACAGGTGATGCTCTGAGTCAGCTGATTTGAGTTCTGTTTTTTTGGTTAGGTTGCCACATCTATCATTGATATCATTCCCAAATTTTATCACCATAGCTTGACATTTGTAAAAGTTACGCCGTCTTGAGTACATCTCTGCACGTATTTTCGATTTTTTACAGTTTTAAAAATGGAGTTGAATTTGCAACAACGACTTTGTATTAAATTTTGCGTTAAAATTGGATTCAATAGTGTGAAAACCTTGGAAATGTTGGGAAACTGTTTCGGCAGTGATACTCTAAAGAAAACAGCCGTTTATGAGTGGCATGAAAAAAACCATTACGGGGAACGCGTTTTAACAGCCGAAAGGAGATAATGGAAAAATCGAAGACGGCTCTGATAGCTATACCGACAATAGAGTTCTAGAAATGTTTCGAGAGCTGGATCAAGCGCTGGCATAAGTGCGTTGCAGTCGATGGGGAGTACTTTGAAGGGGACAAGATCACTTTTGATGAATAAAACTTGTATTTTGAATTTTCTGAATGAATTCCGGGAACTTTTTGATCAAAATAGTATGATCTGACATCGAGTTAGCTCATTAATATGACTGGAATTTATTCATTAATTCATACTGACTGCTCTTTCTCGCTATTAACCGATGAATTGATTCAGAATCTCTCATGACTCTTCACTACATCATTTATTAATTATCAAGTTTGACTACATATGATATGGTTGCGATATACCGTTCTTTGTAACACGAAGGTGAGATGATTCTAAGAAATCTGTTATATTATCTATTGTAACTTGAACATGAAATAGTCATCAATATGTGTTAATATAATTAGATATTTGGGTATTTATATATTTTGCGGCTGATGAGAATTAAGTATAATTAAGTATAGTCGAAACGTACTATTGAAATTTATCGTCGGAAAAAAATTATAATTTGTGATCAATAAATATTTAGTACACCTACTTATAGCTCGTTTAATGTATTAATATAGGTTTTACTATTTATTAATTTGTTATAAGTTATAGGAGTGAAAAGAATTGATATTATTTATATTGTAATATTCTTAGTTTTTCATAGATATTCTAGTGAGACATAGAGTAGCGTTATTTGTTTAATTAGTATAGTCGAAACGTACTATTGAAATTTATCGTCGGAAAAAATTATAATTTGTGATCAATAAATATTATTTAGTACATCTACTTATAGCTCGTTTAATGTATTAGTATAGGTTTTACTATTTATTAATTTGTTATAAATTATACGAGCGAAAAGAATTGATATTATTTATATTATAATATTCTTAATTTTTCATAGATATTCTAGTGAGACATAGAGTAGCGTTATTTGTTTAAAATCAAGAAATTTTCAAATAATGCCACTTGTATGTTCCACTATGAAAATTTACAAAAAACTAAGAATTTATAATAAGATCTTGTCTATGTAGGTTTTTTGTACTTTTTCGTAAGTTTTTTTTCCGCCAGGAAAGTAATATAAAATACTTATAAAAATTAATATTAATGGTCATGTGCATACACAAACTTAATTTAATATAATATTAATTCTCGTATAATAATAATGTAAACGTTGCAATTTTTGATTTAGATCATCTTCCAATGTAAAATAATCGTACGAAATATGAAGGATAAGGAAAAGAAATTTTCAAATGTGTAACAATACTTACTATTAGGTGTACAACTTTGCTTCCGCCGTTTTTTTCCGAAATTCGAGGCTTTATTGTAAAAAACTGGTTATACATTTATGATTCAAAGTATTGTCCATCGCTGGCCACTACTTTCTCCC
>Ga0157364_1007300_pt1 | contig 11442 bp, 3 predicted proteins | sample AttsexASBM2_FD_111476 | JGI IMG/M metagenome (GOLD analysis project Ga0157364, IMG submission 111476) | Fungus gardens microbial communities from leaf cutter ant in Ribeirão Preto, State of São Paulo, Brazil - Atta sexdens ASBM2 | ecosystem: Host-associated > Fungi > Mycelium > Unclassified ...
TATATATATATATATATATATATATCGCAAACAAATTACGAAAAAAATGTTTAGGGATAATTTCTGTCGAAACCATACAATTAGCGATGACATAACTTTTATGCCCTTGTTGAACAACGCAAAGAGTTGGGATAAAAATCTCCAATTAAAAAAATTATACTAAATTTTTTATGTGAAGCAAATAAATAATTATAAATTCGTGTGAGATGCAGGGATATTTGGAAACATCCGGTACAGAAAAATTATTTAGAAAAACCTGTTGCGAATTTAATAATCTATTTGCATTTGCATGTCGTATAAGTCATAACATATAAAATATAATTATTTAAGAAATGTATAAAACGCGCAAGTAAGAAAGATTATTAATTCAAATAGGCAATTATTAAATAAAAATTAGGGTACTTTATAGAATGCATTGAACTAAAAGTCAGTCATATCGCTGTAATTGAATATACATTTTCTATTTTATGCAATAAATTATTTTCTTTTAATACTGATTCGATAATTCAGCGTTCGAAAATTTTCTAATCATTCGAAAGAAGACTTTAATGCGGATAACACAAATTAATTTACATTTGACGTTTTATTTCCTATTCTTCAGCGTCAATTTATGCGATTAATGAACTCATCATGCTATGAAGTATCAATAAAACACTTTAGTAGTAAATTTGAGTCGAATTGCATTTTGCTTTGCATGCTTGTAATCATCAACAAGCGAATTTATTGAACTTGCTGCTTCGCATTTCCACTCTGTTGACGTAATTTATAACGTTAGTTAGAGTTCAGTGTTAATCAACTGCCTTTGAGGCATCTGTTGACCTAAACGGTTCAAGTATTTATTTGATCAACCAAATGGAAATTCTCTTTGTACTTCGCCTTTTACTGCATACACCAGACTTACTGCATTCCTAAATACCTGAGTGTTTCCAATACTACAAAGTGGCTACAAAATTGTATTCAATATGTCAAATTATATCCAATTAGAGTTATTTCTATTGGTCGTCACTATTAGTACTCAATCATATATCATTAATTTAACTAAAATGGAATTAAATAATTTAACTTAAAAAAAACATATTAAATTTGACTTAAATTTGGTTTTTTATTTATTAAATAAACATTAATATGAACGTCGTTTATTTTTAAATTAATCACAGAAATGAATTGATTTTGATACACGAAGTAGAAGTTGAAAATAACAAAATATTAACTGACAGGATTTATCATTGCTCCTTTGATATCTACAAAAGGAATGAAAAAGATTGAGATAATATGAATTGTTAAATGAATAAATTCTACGATCGCCAATGCAGCATATTGTATTTTATGCAACAAGATTTAAATTGCATTTGCGCGTGGCTATGCCATTATCGCATGATATATTTTCCACATTCGAATTCCATGATGATTCCGTAATATAGCAAATAACTACTGGTTCGCCTGTAATTTTCAATGATTTATTGTTCTGAATCGTGTCCTTTCAGCGGCATTCACGCCTCTTGAATTTATAAAGACTGCTATTTATCTCCTGGCACATCGTTTGTCAATAATAATTGTCTAATTGTTGGTTACGGCTTATCGATTATCGAAGTGATTAACCGATTTACTGACGCAAGGGGCGAGAGAAAGAGCGGCTAGGAGGTTATTTGTCAGGAGGTTTCGGCTCCAAATTAACCGGCGCTTGCGGATAAATGAATTCATCCGTTTAACGAACAAACACAGCGGCTTTCCGTATACATTCAAACGCGCAAATTCTTTTCGCCACGCTTGGCCGCAGTCCAAATAATCCAAGCGCCACGAACGGAGAATCAATAAAATTGTAAAATGTTCATTGAATTCATTAAGAGTGTACGTACATATAAAAGAGAGCATGATTTGGGAAAAAAGAAATATGAGATGCTTTATAGATAACGAAAATATAATGGATATACAATAGAATAATATAGAATGAAAAGATAAAATTAGACTTTAATTTATTTTTTATTGCATCTTGTAATGAATAGAATATAAGAACAAGTTGCAAATCATTCAATTATTTTTTAATAGTTGATAATTAAATTAAATATTGAAGAATATTTTAACTATTTCAATTATAATGTAATTTCTGTACGATTACTTTTAAAAATAAAAAAAGAAGCTGATGAAACTATTATTTGTATTACAAATACGCGAATATTTAGAAATGATATTGTCTCACAATAGAATTGAATGTCGAGTAGAAAAGAGTTTTAATATTTATCTAATTTATCTTTTAGTTTTAAATTTTGAGTGTATGAGTCAGTCATATTAATACCTTTATAAATATTTTTCTTTGAAAATTGAAAGAAAATGGTCTTGATTGCGATTGAAACGTAGAATTGTCAGTTATATTTGACGAAAGTCCGTTGACATATCGTTCTATTGTTTCCCTTCATGAAAAGAAGAATCTGAAACTCAAAAGGGAATGAAAAAAGAAAAAAAAATGCAGATTTTGAATACGCTTATCGTGCTCGTGCTGACAAATCCTTTGCGACATTCGTTTGAACTATCTATCAATCGGAAGTAAGATAAAAAATATCGAGCGCTTCGCAAATGCGTACCCGCTTAAAAAGCAAAAAATCCGACTCTTATATATATGTACGTACGTTGTTTGCATCGTTAGATAAGAAAAAATAACTGTGAATTGTCACAAAGAATTATTTCTAACATTTGTTTAGGTTATATCGGGTGAGTTTGAACTACTTATACATTAATTACATCGCTGATGATATAATGTTATTAAAATTAAAAATTAATTGTGATATTATTAATATTATTATATTAATATACAATATACAGTGTAGCATACTTCGTAAACATTAAATTATTGTAGTTATATTTAGAATATTTTATTAAGCATATCTTTTTCTATATCTTTAAAAGTTTTTAAAAATTATATCTCTATTGTACATTAAAAATAATAGGTCACAAAAAATAATGATTAATTTTATGAACAAGTTACAAAGCGTGACATTATAATTACAAAAGCCATGTTAAATATTTACACATCTAATAATTTAACATAAAATTACTATTACTTTTAAATATACAATATATATAATGTAAAAAATCAATAATAAACATATAAGTCAAATTATTCATTATATGCTTTTTTATAAATTTTTTATAAATTTATAACAACATTAATATATACATTTTGATCTTTAATTAGGTTATCTTAAGTGTACATACACAAGTCATAAAACAAAAATTTTAATTACTCTATATGATAAAAATAATGTTACGAAAATATTTCTTACATCGAAGAGAATTCGAATATTCTTTAAAATTTTAACAGTCGATATAATTTTTTATTATACGTATATGCATCATACTTTTACACGATATTAATAAAAATATTAATATTAAAAATATCAATATTAACGTATATACACAATATATATTTCATGATGTAACCAATGCAACTTTATATATTTGTTTATCGTCTCGTTTAACTATGGAACAGTAGCAATTTTTGTAAATGTAGAATATGGAACGCGTCTAGCTAATACTATATATTCTATGTATATGTAATATAATGTATATTTTGTTACGTACAAACATTGCACAGATCTCTTCAAATCTCTCTGCTTCTATCGATACATGCTTAAGAAATTTCAAACAACTTTTATATTGTAGAAATATAACGAAATAAGTTAATTTCTTATTTATCGATCAATTTTTTCGCTATTGTAACATAATCAGGATCAGTTACATATTTTTTTCAAAATAATATAATTCAGGAAATTAAGTAAAAAACAACAATTAATCACATACTTCGAAACTTCTTAAAAATTTTATTTGATATAATTTAATTCAATATAATCACATATTTGTAATGTTTTATATATATATAATTTTGTAATTACATTTGTAACAATTTGTTATTAAAAAATATATGATGGCTTGTAGGGCGATCTGTGTAACATTGTCACCAATAATCTCATTCCTATTTCCGTTCATACTCACGCTGTAATAAAACGAAATAATATCGATATTCAACAGTACTGTGAGCCGCAACGCATCGGCTTTCGCAAACCGCAGGATTTAAATATCTATTATACACTGCGGACTGCGAGCTGTTCACCCTATCTGTCGCAGCAATCGGCATTTCCGTGTGGAACCACAACCTTTTTTCCCTCTTGTTCCAGTAACACAGCTAATCGAAATTTATTTTTGTCCCATCAGTATTATTTTCTCCGATGCAGAAAGGTGATGTGTGCGTTTGTTCACGGAAATATTATTTTCATTAGCGTGGTGCGCAAAAATGGTTTCCACCTGTGTGGATATTGTAGATATATGAGCAACTTATTTTGCGAGCGATCTTCAGCGATGTGGAATAACGGTAGTGACGCATCGATGAACCACGAAGAATGGAACGCTGAAATTGCTTGTACAGCTTATTAACCTATTCAATCTCGAATTACCTTTTATGTTAAAAAACTCACTCTTTAATGTAGATAATAATGTCATATTTAATAATATTTAAATGAACGCAAATATTCATTGAAATTTAAACATGAAATTTAAATTGAAAAATGAAGTTACATTAATTGATTCGTTTCTTCTGGCAAGCGTTTATAATTATATATTTGATATTTGTGTGAATCGGGAAATTGTACCAATAAAAAAATACATAAAAATAAAATTATTAATTAGGTATTATATTTTTTATAGATTCGATAACTCGCGTAATTAATTTTATACAAATATTCTGTTTTCATATTATGTGAAATTTACTTAATTTATATCAATCATTATATCACTTTCTTATTTCAAAAGTGATCCAATAAAAATATTTAAATTTTCCAGAAAAGAAAAAAAAATTATTTTTTAATATGATCAAATGTCATTTTTATCATTTTTTCTTTCACAATTCTTAAAAAAAATCACTTTTTTAATTTTAACGTTATTATATTTTTTTTTTATAAAGTTTAGCTTGTTTTTAATGAATGTAATGTTTACCTTATCATAGATCTTCGCATTATTTGCACTTTTTGCACTAAGTATCTTCGCTTTTTTTCTCTTTAGTATCCGAATATATATATTTCTCATTTTTAGCGCAAAAATTTTTGAAGATTTCAAGCACGTAAACAGACCTCATGTTATTTAATTCATTTATAGTAATAATTAAAAGATCATGTTTCTTAAGTGTCACTTTCAAAGTAAAAGAGCGATATATGTGTTACATCGCTTTATTGTGAAAAATAATTTACATAAAATAGATGTACAGAAGAATTAAACATACATAAAAAAATATTATATTGGGTTGTCCGGAAAATTCGTGCCGCAAAAGATTTAAATTTAATAAATGTATACTAAAATTTAAATCTTCTGTGTTTCAATTTTCCTTCAAAATCGGCACGAACTTCCTGGACAACCCAATATATAAATAAAACTGTATATAAATATAGATTTTGTGATAAACAGATTCGTTAATATCATCATGCATCTTAAAGCGATTCATAATGCATTGGCTTGATATACGGATATTGATAATCTACAGTAGTATACTACAGACATAATCAGCAGATAATTATAATATTAAATAGTGGAGATTGTATTTCTGCATGTATCTCTAGATGTACATTTATTAACTATGAATTGAAATTAATATATAATGATCATGATAGATTACTATACTATAAATCACAAATGTTGATAACATTGATCAATATTATGTATACATACATATTGTACATGAAGTATTAATAGCGTGAACATAATATTATTCAAAGGCTACATGACTCATCCATCTCTTCAAATTTTGTAATTTATTGTATTTTTACTGATGATATTTTGTAAGTACGATATATTATCTGATAATTTCTATTATTTTCGAAATGATGTAGGCATTTCTCCAAATAATAATGAATATAAGGATTAATCAAAGTCATTAATTGGAACATCAATTTACTATCGACGTTGTGCAAATTATTTTATCACGCATAAATGCAAGCGATGAATCGTGATCGGCGCAAAATCATGCTCGACATATTCGGTAATCGTGCAAGGATTAACGCGATACGCGGCTTCCACACGGCATGTAAAATGAATAATTAATATATTCAAATGAAACGCACTTAAACTATACAGCGCTACTCATCCACCCTCTTGCCATCCTAATACGTAATTCGCATCCACTATGTGAGCAAATATAGGTAACATCCTCGCACCCACATTACCATCGATCGCATAAACAGCGGTTTTCGCGACCGAATCTCTAGCAAAGGGAACGGATAAGGGAAATAACCTTTTCTGTGAGTCAAATGCGCCGAGCCAGACTATGATAATACGATCTTTTTTTTTTCTCACGAAGATTCGCTCGGAGTACACGGTTTGTACCTGGGGGGAAGCAAATGATTGCATCGCAAGATAGGCGAAGATGGAGTAAGCGATACACTGTGTGTGTGTAAAATGGTATTTCTTCTAAAAGCTACACCATGCAACTCATTTAAATATTACCATATCTGTTTTTATGCATAGATTTTTTATCAAGCTTCAAATTTAATTTTCTTACAAAGAAAATGTTACGATTTTGATATTTTTTATGTCGTAAATTATTAAAATTGACTTTACAAAAATAAAATTTCAACAATATAAATAGATAATAGATTTTATTGCGATTTTATTTTTATATTTTTATTATTGAAACTTTTACTGTTAAATCTTGTTTATAAGAATAATATCAAAAATTTATAAATAAAAAGAAGGCATAGGATTATATACTTACAAGTTACTTATTAGAACATTCCGATATATTTTTTTATTTATGTTATTCATTTACTCAAGAAACATTAGCTTTAAATTGATAAAAAAATCTATCCATAAAAGAAAATGGCGCTGTTTGTTCGTATTTAATTATAATAATTGTTTATTTGTGAATAACATAATTAAGTTTTATTATTAACATTATTTTGATTTGCTTGATTCTTTCGAAAAAAAAAATATATATTTATATATTAAATATGTATGTATAATTATAAGGAAATAATCAATTAAGAATTAAGTGGACAATATAAATTATATTCATTTTTTTTATCGATTTGAATAATTTTACTATTTATGGCGTATTTTATTTAATAATAAAAACAAATTTATCGTTTTGTTACAGATTACTCCAATAACTTCTATTTCAATCCGGATGCATTCACAGATCAGGAAAATTTTTGACGAGCGTGGACAGATGCAACGATGCAACTCTGCAATGATTGTATATTCTTCATCGTATTACTCATTATCACTTCAATTGATGATCAGCCGATGCACGTAAAAATGCATCGCGTGATTAGAACTTGTTTCTACAGTACCAACCAATAAACGATTTTTCGCGTTGCAATGTTAGTGGTGCAAGACGCATGTTTCATGCGAGTATGTAATTTCCAAGAGCTTGAAAATTGAAAACTCGTAATGATGATTCCGATGTGTTGAACAATGAAAATTAAGACGGGCACTCTCAAAGATCTCGGAAGGATGGCGGATAGAAGAGTCTTTATTAAAACACAAATTTACTAAAGTGGGCCACTAGTGTACAGATTATTAATTACAGATTACTTTCAAGATAAATCAAGAAAAACTGTATGAAGATTTCATCGTCCTTTGCTCATCGCTGTCTAATGATGAGGAATATTCGCGTGTTGATAAGCTAAGGTGGGTGCGGATGGTGAAACCAATGGAGATTGCACAATATATGATCCTCCAGAACTTTATTTACGAAACGCTCTTTTTACGAAGCAAATTTTTATTTCTACAAAAGCTGTGGCGTCATCCCATTGAATTTCTTTTCATGATATTCTAAACGCGGAGTACGCTGTTACATTGTTAAAAATGTTAATAATAATAATTCATGGTTTATTGTAAGTTAAATTATTACAAAGTACAATGTTAAAGTACTGAACAAATTGTGTATGATACATAAATTTTCTTAAGTAATATGAATTTTTTAAATATTCTCTCTCACTATTTAATATACATATATTATATATGTTCTATATCAAAATTCATTATGCTTTTTAATTTGTGAACTTGAACTAATATGATATATGTGAATTAATTTGAAGCACTATATTATGTTTAGTTTAGATTATAAAATTCTTTCTTCATTCGAGAAAATATTCACCTGAGGTTTTTACTTTAGATATACATCATGTTAGTTTTTATTGTAAGCGTTATTTCAGAAAAGAAAAGGCAAGTAGGACAGTGCTGAGTATCAGCAAATATCGCGACAGGAAACTCGGCACGTTTTGCAAAGAGAGACTTCTGTGGTGAAAGGAACTTTACATAGTAAATGACATAAAAAATAATTAACGACAAACAACAATCCACTATTTTCTACTGATTAAATTATTTAATTCCAATTAAACCATTATATTATAATCGTTCTTTCATTCTTTAATTTCTTCGTTCTTTAATTTTCGAGAACCACACGAGGAAATTAAAACATTTCTGACGAACTGGAAATTTACACAGAACGTTAAAATAGTAAATACTGAAATTTTTGTGTCTATTATTTATACATCATTTATAAAATTTTGTAGAAAAATTGGAATATATTTTTCTGATTATTATTTCTAATTTTGTAATACAAAATACTTAGTTGCTTTAAAACATATGAACCTTAAGAAATTTCAATATTAATAAGTGAATTAATAAATTTAATTTAAGGATATTTCAATTTATTACATTTTCATAAGAAATTAAAAAATTTATATTCTCGTTTTAAAAAAGATAAAAATTTTTAAAAGAGAAAAAAGAGTATATGAATTTGCAAACATTTTTATGTCTCAGTAGATAATAATTTTCTCATAATAATTTTATCTTTTTATGTCAATATCTAATTTTCTATTTTTTCTTTTTTTAAATTTTAAATTCTAAGATAAAATACACCTCTCTTAAAAAATTATATGACAAAAAATTAATTATCTAATTAACTAATATTTCTCTTTTTTGATTAACATAACTCGCATGATTACTTCTTGAGAAATAAAGAATTCTTTTGCGATTTATCAGAAGCAGATACAGAAACGCGATTATTGATTTATGCAGATTTACTTATCAATCAATAATTGAGAATGCCATGTGTCCGAAGATTCTCTGTGCCATTCTTTTTATATCTTCTTTTTTTTCTTGTCTCTTTTTCCTCTCCCTCTCTCTTTCTCTCTTTCTCTCCCTCTCTATTATTCCATCTTGCAATTTTATTTTATGAAACTCCCAGCTCAGAAGTGCTTTTATACTATCAAAATACTATTGTGAATTAATTGTGCATCATTCGCCACATTGTGCAAGAACGAAAGGGAAGAAAAGAGCATGAAACAGGAGCCGAACGAGTTACATGCGAAGAAATGCAATGAACAGTCTGCATGACCAGACCGAATAAACTTAGTAAAACAACCTTGTTATAACTTCCAGGTAATAGATAGAATCCGACAAACGACCCCGAAGAGATATTTGGACTGATATTTGATTGACTGAATTGTATAGGGTGTCCTGAAGGTATATAATATATGAGATTCAATTTTTATAATATAGCTTTCATGATATAGCTGTAAAAAATTATGAGAAAGGTAAATTATTTGATGAAATAAAAGTATTAAAATTTATTAAAGTTATAATTTATAATTTTAATATATTTGATTTATTAAAATGTTATTAAATGATTTGATTAAATTTGCACTTCAAATATGTTTGAAGAAACAGATTAATCATATTTCTAATGTATTAATAAAATTTATAACGCTTATAATATATAGTTATTATGCTATATCAAGTTTCTTCTTACATTAATTTTTTAAACGCGATCTTAAATTTCTATCCTGAAACTTTTTGAAAATTAAATTATAATAATAAATATAGACAAAAATTTTTCAAGGAAAAATAAAACATAAACAGAGAAATAAATATTTTGCTAGTCTTCTGCAAGCATACATACATCGCGTAATAAGTATTCGTATAGCACTTGCAGTATTCTGAAAAGGAAAATATTTTCGCATGCAGCGCATTCAGGACACCATGTACGGAATATGGAAGAGGATAGGTCCAATTTGGACTTAGCTGAGGAAGATGCTTCTTCTTATCGAGGAAGTATCGCAAAAGTCCTCTTTTCTTCCTGTTAGTTACGGCGTATTTCTCTACTATTCAAAGCAGACTATCCAATATTCGCGGTATGTATTGACGTAAGTGCCAACAAAGATTCGCTACTTGTTTGCTAAGAGCAACCAAACGGTCGACCTAGTTAATGGAAAGTCATGCAATTTTCCACACAAATAGGCAAGGCGTGTAGCTTCTTATATATTTACGGAATATTTAATTGCATTCAGAATCCATTCTTCTTTATAAAGTATGGTTTGTTCAATAAGAACGTCAGCAAAGATGATAGAGATAAAGAAAATAATCGACCCGTTTTTATATAATTAATGCTGCCAAGTGCAAATTATTTTATAATAATTATTTCTGAAAATTTCTATTGAAATAACAATTTAAATAGAGATCTATGATTTTAAGTTTTTAGAATCTTAAAAAGATAATTGAATAGAGAATGAACTAATTAATTCTTGAATTAATTAATTCTTTAAAACTTTTGCAATATAGTTGTAGGTATCAATTACAGTTTTAGTAACAATTGCAAAACGAATTATTTTAATTGTTTAGGATTTTGTGTATTTAATATATTATTTTGTAATTATCATCATTGAATATATACAATACATATATATTTAGAAGTGTCTTTTCCATAAACAATTAACTTTACACTGTATATATAAAACCAATTAAATATTTATAATTTGCTTTCAAATTTTTTAATAAACATGATAATAATATCATGAATGATATGGTCTAATAAAAAGACTGCAGTTTAGAAGTTTATAGCAAAATCAAGAAGCAAATAATATTGAATTCTCCAGATTGGACCATTCCACTTCTGTGGTATTACATACATTGCTTACCATAATTACATCGGATTACCAAGAAAATTGTGATGTATGGAAACGTATCAAACGAATCGCGGCGTATGTTAAGAGAAGTTTTATCTATATTCGTATAATATGTACATGTATATTATACATAGATCCATCGATCAATCACGATAAGATATATTTTTATATGTAAATATGGCGTTTCTTCTTGTTAACTTATTAAATATTTTGCTGAGGAGTGAGGATAGATACTAACAAGATCAATTGAAGATTTACGAAGAGGCGGAAGTAATAGCCGCTGTAATTCGTAAATTTTTTCTAATACGTCAGGTAAGGTTACGAGCAACGTGCAAGGAACAGAGATTCGTAATACAAATAATAAATATATATATATATATATATATATATATATATATATATATTTTTATTATTATTAGACAATATATATATATTTTCTTTTCTATATATCATAAATAACATAGCAATATAAATTAAACACTTATATCTCTCA
>Ga0157364_1007301_pt1 | contig 11441 bp, 8 predicted proteins | sample AttsexASBM2_FD_111476 | JGI IMG/M metagenome (GOLD analysis project Ga0157364, IMG submission 111476) | Fungus gardens microbial communities from leaf cutter ant in Ribeirão Preto, State of São Paulo, Brazil - Atta sexdens ASBM2 | ecosystem: Host-associated > Fungi > Mycelium > Unclassified ...
ATTAAAGTTTTATGTCTTGGTAGCTCACTTTCATTATGTATAGAGCAAAACGTTGTTTAAGGAGGACTTCCAACGTTATTGATTCTGCCTTTTCGTCTTTTTCAGGGGGTAAATTGGGCGGCGTTAACGAGACCCAACAGCCGGCGGTGGAAACGAGGATGTAAAAAACCTTTAAAAATGAGTGCATGGTGAAAGACGAGACCACTTGTCTGTATAACACAGTAATGGTAAGGTAATGAAACATGGGGGAGATGAAAGTGCTTTAATAACCGATCGAATGGAAAAAATTTTGTTCTTTGCATTCGGAATTGTATCACATCAGAATGAGATGATGGAGAAATGAGATGATGGAGAAATGTTTGGAGCCTAGCTAGCACAAGGGCAGGGACACCACTATCAACTGCTTTTTTGCCTCGCCTCACATCGCTTCGCCTCTCTCTCAGAAAGACTTGAGTAAGCCGGCCAGTCTTCTACTCTACTTGTACTGACTATTATTGTTTATGTTGCCCTGAGCTATGACGTGTAGCTTACAATATTCGAGTTCACTGGGGATCTGGACTGAGAGCCAAAATAGAGGAGGAGTGGTATAAGATGGATTTAAGTTATTTGAAAGGTTGCGTAACTTCGAATGAGAGTAATATATATATTTGCAGCATTACTGGACTCCCTTTTATACCACAGGGCCAGGGAGGCTAAAAGAAGTACAAAGAATGAGCCATGAACGGTCCCAGTACTCCTAGTTGCCGTCTTTTCTGCCATTGCAGCTAACCGACATCCGAGGCCGTGTAACATTGGCAGGGATAGGCCGGTTACATACTATCAAGCGAACATCACACAACATCCGTGATTTTATCTTCACAACCAGCCCGCACCCGCTTGATATTGTCTTTTGCATTCAGAGTTGACTGGTGAAAGGAAATCATGATCATCAGCGTCACACCAAAATAAGATAGAATTGATGTTTCGGAGTAGCTGACTCTATCACAAAGACTTAAGATCCAGCAGCCGAAGAATAAGCTCAATTTGACTCGTTTTGAGACTAATTTGTACTAGCGCACTCTGCCCTGAAACGTGCACGATTGACAATGTCTATATGATCAAAGTGATATCAAAAGTGATGCGGATTGATGGGATCATTTTCCCTGGCACTCCGTGATGATCACAATTTGTAATTTGTATCCATTGGATTGTTGGATTAGCAAACTCGTGTCGACGTTACTTGGACTTCTTTATTTGTGCCAGGTCTTATGTTTCATCTGTTATTTCTACAGACACTATTCAGTACCACTTTAATGAGAAAGATATGTAGGTGATCAGAATAAGTAATAAATATATTTTGAGTCACTAGGACCAGAACAGAAAGAACTAAGTAAATAGACAATGAGAGTAATTGAGAGAACACACCTAGGATCAGAACAGAAAGAACAGGTTCCAAAATGGTCTAGTTACTAGCTAAATATAGATGCTTGAGTATATGTCTATTTACACAGTAATGAAGATCTGTAGAAAAATGATCAATGTGCAGATGTAACTACAGTGATCATGATATAAATAAAATGAATATGAAATAAAGGGAGATGATGAAATGAATATAACAAATTTGATATTTTCTCTTAGCAAGATATCACTTGTGTTATGATTTAAGACTCAGAGTTAAGTCAAGAAAGGAACCTTGTATAAGGTTTACATGAGAGAACTCAATGGAGTTCCTAATACAACTTGTCTACCTTATATATGCTAGACTAATAGTTTATACTACATGAATTCTATTCTACTCTAAAGACTATTGCCATTGACATATGGTATAATGTCATTGTTCTGGAACCTTCTATGTCCTTCTGTGATATGTGATTGTGTAACTATGACTTGTAGCTGTAACTTGTGATATATGACATCATGTTAACTCTAATTCTAATTTAAAAGAAAAGGAAAATAAAGTAAAAGGAAAATAAAAATAAAAATAGAGTCTATCATTTGTAACTCTAACAACTCAGCTAGTAAAACACCCAAGTAAGTATGAAATTTCTTGAAGAATTTATGAGGGAGAGCTTTAGTAAAGATGTCCATTAAGATATTCTTAGTAGACATATAATAAAAAGCCACCTTATTATACTTCCAAATGAAATAGTGACAAATATCTATATATTTTGCACAATAATGTGAGACAGGATTGTTAGCCAAAGATATACAACCCTGATTGTCAGTATGTATAATATTATAGAATGCTTTGGACACTGACAATTTTTCTTTTCTTTTATTTAACTTCTCTGATTTTATATTAATTTTGTTTTGTTTTCCTTTTTGACTTTATTTTGGACAATGAAGAGGCACATGACACTGAAGTCATATGATATGTCACATGATGTAATATTATAGACCTAGAACATGATGGAAGAATCTGGAAGATAATATTAGGGCATATAGATGTAACATAGTGATTTTAAGTAAGAAATAAGGTAAACATGAGGATGAAGCATGGACATAAGGGCAGGTTTAATTATTAGTAGCACAGATCAGGTATAGTTTGTATAAATAGGATTCTAATACAACAGAGACTCTTTATTAAGTTCTCTTGTGAATTCCCTACTTGATAGCCTACTGAGAGCTTTACTCATTAGTGCTGCTATTGGACCTTGTGTCTAGTAGTTGCCACAACATATAATAGTTATAGTAGTTTATGGAAAATTGAGTTCTTAAAGTAAAGTATAAAGCCAAATAGCTTTCTTTATAATAGTAGTGGAGACAATATATGTTATGGTACACTTTTTTTTTTTTGTGAAATCAACAATTTATTATACAGGACACAGTGGCAGTCTATGTCTACAAGAAATTATTTACAGTGTATCAATTCTAATCTTACTTATGCAGTTTTCCAACATAAAGAATTACTTAGGAATTGAATCTATAATCTCAAGTAGGTTTGAGATAGGTGTAATCTATATAAAATAGGGGTTTATTTCTACTATGCCATCTCTTCCCCACTATGGTATACTTGAACTCTTATATTTTATTTTATTTTTATTTTTATCTATTTTCTTTGATTTGATTTTTCTTTTTCTTTTTTCTTTCTTTTTTTTCCTTAAATTCTTAGATAATAAAGAGGCATGTGACTGTGGTCACATGATGCATCACATGACATTATGTCATAGAACTAAAAATTAGAAGAAGGGTTGGAAGGATAATGTCAAGGTATATGTCTATAGTATGTTTATCTTATAGTATATACATAATATACTTATAGCTGATATATAGATATCAGGATAGGGCTATTTATCACTAGCAAAAACCATGTGTCTATAGTATAAATAGGATAGCAATACATTGGAGACTTCTTGTCAAGTTCTCTTATAATCTCTATAAGACTCTTACAATATAAGATTACTTAATGTACTATTTGACCATCTTTGTTATAACTTAAGGCTAAGAGATAGGTCAAAAAAGGAACCTTGTATTGGGTTAACATAAGAGAGCTCAATGGAGTTCCAAGTATAAAGTGTTTATCTTATATATACTTGGCTAATAATCTATACTATACTAAATCTAGCCTATTCTAAAGAACATGTAGTATAATGTTATTGTTCTGGAATCTTCTATATCCTTCTGTGTGACACCACATTATATTGTGTGATATCATACTAACTTTCAACCCTAAGTCTAAAAATAAAGAATAAAATAGAAAAGAAATAAAAATAAATAAAGTTTATTGTTTTCAACTCTGACAGTCTTAGTTAGTGATTGCCACAATAGTAGAACTTGACTACTCTTAAGAACACTATATCATACAGTCTTCTTTTTCTTATTCTCTATTCATTCTTAGTATGTGACCAACATAATTAATTGCTACAAACTTTATATAGTCAGATTCTAAGCTTGAGAGATAGGTAATAGCTACCAAAAAGTTGTTATAGATGGTGTTAACCAGGCCTAGGCTAGCATTTAGATACATTCATGTTAAGATCGTTGATAGTGGACTTTATTTTTATTTTCTCTTTTCACTTTATTTTATTTTTCTTGTTCTTTTTCTTTATTCTATTTTTAGAACAACTCGGATTAGGGTTTATCAGTCACAAGTTGATGGCGTAGTCACAAGACTAATCACAAAACTTGGGAAAATGGAGTAGAAGGTTCTAGAATAAAGTGACGTCATACAACATGGACAATACATGTTGGCCTCATGTCATACACATGGTCATTTAGGGTAGGATGCACAGTAGTGAGCATGGACCATGAGTAGTAGTATATAAGATAGACTACTTTGTACTAGGAACTCTATTGAGTTCTCTTGTGTTACTCAATATAAGAGTTGTTTCATTGCTTAACACTTTGAGCTTTGAATCATAACAATTCATTGTTTAAGTAGATAGTGTTTAGTAGTGTACTTGTCATTTTTGTATAGAAGCCTTGTACTGAAGGTCTATTGTGATCTTTCTACATAGAGGAATAGTGTTATCTAGTAAGGAAATGTCTAGAGTAGGGATTTTCTTCTTAGAGATATTAGTATAACAGTCAGATTAGGGCAGTAATTAGTAAGATAGTAGATAGATAATTAGTAGATAGTGTGAGGTTGGGTAATATTACAATTGCTATAATTTATATCTCATATTTTACAGATGTTTATCTTATGTTGAACATGTGCTGGGGTTTATTTCATCTCTGACTTATGATTAATTGTACCTTCCTCTATTCTTATATAATATCAGTCAGTACCTTATATAGTACTAGAAACTTTCTCATTTCTTTCTCATTATTTCCTCAAGGATGCTTAACATATTCCTTATGATCATTAGATATATATAGTTGTAGATACAGTCCCATATTTTTATGTTTTACTAATTGATTATCTCCTCTACTCTTACTCAAGTTTTTGCCTGAGTTGCAACCTGAGCTAAGCTTAGGATTATAACATTTGGTAAAGTATTGACAGGCTCATCTTGCAAAAAGAGAGTACATAATGGTTAGGCTACTGGAATGTTATAACAGTTAGGCAATTGAAGAGCTATTAGAACTACTTTGTGGTGAGATTATGGACAGATGGTTAAACTATTAGAAAAACAGCAACAGAATAGTATTGTAGCAAGTAAAATCATGGACAGAACAAACAAGACCAGACACCAACTATTGTGGTAGATATCATAGACAGACAATACAGATAGACAAAGTCAAGAAACAACAGGTATTGTGGCATTAGAAGAGATATTGGAATCATTGAGGATTACCAAAGAATACACTGACAGGAGCCAAGTAGAAAAAAGATTATACTAGGATGCAACAAGAACTATATAACAATAGCCCTTAACTATATGCTAAAGAATTTAGAAGGGACAATATCAGTATCAGGAATTGATAAAAGATATAGAAACAATAATATAGAATAAGATTAGAACATATAAAACTCTCTAAAGGGGTTTCATAAATAAAGTCAGTAAGGATATTAAAAGAAATATATGAGTATTATTTGCTTGTGAATACTTTCTCTAGCTAGTATATCTCTAAACAGTAAACCTCATACTGTATAACAAGTTTTTTTGGAAAATCCAGTGAATAAATTGCAAAGCTCCTTAAGAGTTTTTAACAATACTATTCATCCTAGGTTATGTATCTCAAAGGCATCTCTTAAGTCAAACCTTATGACAAAAGATACCAACTAATACTCATCTTACCAGTCTTTCCCAGACTGCTGGAACTCTCTAAAACTTGTCTGAAAGTGATATCAGATACTAATAATACTCACTTAATAAAATAGATGTTATGGCAACCACTAGTCCAGTGACTAATAAAAGCACTAATGAGTAAAGCTCATAATAAGCTATTAAGTGGAAAGTTCACAAGAGAGCTCGATAAGGAGTCTCTGTTCAATTGCTATTCTATTTATACAAAGTTCTCATGGTCCATGCTACTAAATATTACACCTGTCCTAATGTCTATGCTTCATTCTTATGTCTGCCTCATTTCTTACTTAAGGCCACTATGTTGCATCTATGTACCCTGACATCATCTTCCAGATCCTTCTACCATATTCTAGGCCTATGACATCATATCATGTAACTGTAATGTCATGTACCTCTTCATCATCCAAAATAATTAAAAGAAAAAGAAAAAGAGATATTTAATCCAAAAATTAGATAAAAAGAAAGAAAAATTGTTAGTGTCCAAAGTGTCTATAATAATAGAAGTTAAAACTAGTCTCAAGTAGGAGTATTCAGATAGAGATCCTCTTTTTACTTCCTTTTACTTGTAGCTTATGTATTATTTTAAAAATACAAAGAATACAACTAGAAAATGGAGACCAAAACTATAATAAAGCTCTTTAAGGTCTCAAGAACATAAGGCCACTTCTATATTTACAATCTAATCATGATCCAATAATCTCTACTTACTAAGATCTAGTCCATTCCCTTTTTTTCATCTTTATAGCTATTCTATTTCATTTTTTTATTTTGGACTCTACTGGATTGTGATCTAATGTATTTTTATCTTATTTGACTATCTGAATGTTTGTCACTTGGTGAAGAACTCTTACAAGTGTACACTCTTCATAGCCAGTTATTTGCAAGTAGTATTCCAGATTCACAGAGATTTCTTTTATCTGAGATCTAGTTTAGTTAACAGCTACCACATTATTCATCAACTATTGTCATTTAAGAGAACCTAAGGTATCATCTAGCAGTGTAAGTTCTTTTCACTAATGCTTTTAAAAAAGTCTTATATGCTGAAAAATCTTAAAAGATTACTTGTTTTCACAGAAAAGCATTTTCTAGCATAACATCTCTCTCTTATTATAAATGACTGTTCTTAATTTGTTTTGGAATCTTTAGTCTACTTGTAAACACTATATTTATATTTGCGAGCCTATACAGGTTGTATTCCTAGCTTATACCACTCTGTTACTTTTATTCTCATTATTCTATCAGAAAATTCTGATCATTACCTCCTACATTCTCTATTAAGGCAGAATATTTATTCCATTATATTCAGACTGCTGCTCTGAGTGACTTTTTATATTGCTTTAACAGCTACTTTTCTATTAATTCAGATTTTTTATATCTTTAGTCAAAGATTTTATGGCTTCTAGTTTAGTGTTTTCTTTCTTTGTATTCTCTTAGGCTCTTTCCCTATTTTATTTTCTCATGCAATCATCTGAATACACCTAACTTAGCAGCCACCTTATTATATTACAGTATTGAATAACTAATCTTACACAGCTTCCTCCAATAGAAATATATAATAAGCTAATGACTAGTGTTCTTGCCAAGATCTGTCAAGTCTCAGCTTTACTATATATTACTGACAATTTTTCTTCTAGGTTCTCATTCAAGACTGCTACTACTAGGCTTTCTCTTTCTTTACTGGTTTCCTTTTCCAATCTCAAACTCAGTAATACTGCTAAGTCAAGTGGGTCTAATATGCTTGTAGCTACCTCTACCAACTTAGACATTCCTATAAAGGCTATTGGCTCTTTTATATCTCTTTCTCTCAAAGTTTCTATTCTGGCTTTTTTTTCTTTTACTCATGGTTCTTTTTTGTCTAGTAAGTTATTTTTTCTCTTTTTAATTGCTATTTAGTTGAAAAATCTCTACTTTTTCCTTTTTTAGATTCCTCACTCTTTACTTTCTTCTTACTAGAATTAGTTTCTAATCTTGTTTCAGATCAGGCCCCAGTCTCTTTTCTAGTTTCTCTTTCTGTTTTTAGACATTCTGAATTGTAGCCACATTAAGCTACTCTCATGTTTTTGCCATTTTCTTCTCTTCCTATTAACAGTCTTTCTAAATCTTCTAATTGCTTTTATTATAAGAATTCAAAGTTAAAGTCTCTGACTCCTATTCCTTCTAATAAGCTTTTACAACTTTTTACTTGACTTTTTTTGTCTAGACTCTCTTATAGCATACAACCTAATTTTTCTTTATAGTTTCTCTGGTAAAGATCCTCTTCTAGTTCTTATTCCTGGTCTTTTTATACTTCCTAATCATAAAGATATAATATATTTACTATTCTCTTTCTATTATTTCTATTTATAATTTTTTCTCTAGGGTTCTATCAGAGAGCTAAAATACCTCTCCTACATTAGTTATAGCTCTGAGCATTATACCTTATGATCTCTTCTTTCCAAAACTGCTATAACAGTAGCTCACATTATTTACTTTTAGCTAGTAGATGGATCTCAAAGCTGCAAGAAGTATACTATCTCTTATGCCTTCTATTATTCTCATCAGAAGCCCACTGCCATCTAGCAGTTTTAAGCTGAACAACTTTGTATATTTTCTTTTGCTAGCCAAACTTATGAATAGTCTTTCTTTTTCTCACTTTTTCTTTCTTTATTGATCTTTTTAGATCTCTTATCTTGCTTATACTTCCTCACTATTGTCCAGAACTGTATGAAGGCTGTTTTTTTTTCCTTTGAGGCTCTTACCTCCCATTACTATGCTTTAATAACAGAATTCACTGAAACACTTCTTGTAGCTAAAGAATATTACTTCCTCAAGATGCCATACAGAACCTTTTTGAGTTCTATATCTTCCTTTGACACTGCTCTTGTCTCAGCTGGTTATGATAGTATCTTTCCTAAAGCCTTGGATTAAAATTATTGCTATCTTTCTCTTCTGCTAGCCACTAGCTTCTCTCATATTAAGAAGTTAGACAAATTAGCTAAGCAGAGATATGGAGTCGGGGGGCTTTCTTGTTTCCTAGTTATTTCTGTGTTCTCTATAATACAATTAATGTAAGAATCATTGCTACCTTGTATTTTCTTCTTTTTTGTGTAAACTAAGAAGTATCTCTATATAAGCCTAAGTTTGTCTTTATAAGACTGAGTTTATTTCTGATATGAAATAAAATACTAAGTTTCATCTATATAGTAGTAGAACTTTATTGAGTTTTCTTGTATTAAACACTAATACAAGATTCTTCTCTTACTCTAATACTTTGGGGCTCAAGTTACAGTAGGATGGGATTTGAAATTAAAGAGAAAATCATTGAAGAAGGTTACTAATAAATTTTAAAGCAAAAGAACCTTGTATAAGGTTTATACAAGAGAACTTAATATAGTTCCTACTACAATATCTTTTAACAAGTTTGTTACAAACTTTATTCAACTTGTATCTCTACAATTACTAAATAAATTATTACAAACCAAGTTGTACTAGAAAGCCTCAAATAAGAGCTATTTGTAAATATATGGGATATTCAAAAATGGAAATATCTTTCTGAAATATTAGACCATTAGTAACTATAAGAGAAATAAATCTTACTTATAAAGTTGTTAGTGCCCAAGAACTTTGATGATAATTAGGTTGAGTATTCTACTATATACTACTACTATATATAGATATACTGATAGCAAATCAAATAATAGAGATTAGAATAAGATAAAGATAGTATTAAAATGACTGAATAAAGACTACAATGATACTATAGAGATTATAACTCTAGAAAGTCCTAAGTATATTGTAATAATGAAGAAGTATACAAGCAATATATACCTCTAAGAAGTTATAAGAGAATAGAATGGAAACTTCTAAAGATGGAAACTATTCTAAATACTAAAAGAGTTTATTTTAATCCAGTAGAATAGTACTAACATAAAAGAGAAATAATAGTAGCCAGATAGTTAGAAACTTTACTGAAAATGACTAGAATACTACTAAAAGATGAAAAGAGAAAATCTATATCAAGTATACAAGAAGGGCTCAAGAATAGAGGTTAACAATATATATATAGGATTTGATAATATTTGGTGGAGTCAAAGAGAGGGACTACAGGGGTTAGTAAGATTAAAGAGCAACTGTTGAAAGGCAAAATCACTGTGAGGTTCAATAGTAGTAGGGAGTTTCCTCATAGATAGTTGCTAGTCTATTAGAAGCTAATTTAGATAATAACTAGCCTTAAAGTGTAACTAAACCTCTATAGAGTAGACCTAGACTTACATATGACCAATGTCCTTTCATAGTAACTACAAAGTTTTATTAGTTATCATTTCAGAAATAGCTAAATAGATTTATATAATCTAACTTGTATTGAAAAATATCTATCAAACTATCTTTAGTAATATATGGCACATTATATAGTAATTAGTACTTATAGAGACATAAGTATATTAATATAATTAGTTACTTACTAAAATTAGCTGTGACAGCTATCAGTATTATAACTTAAACCTTAAAGTATTATAAAAGAGAAATCTTGTATTATATTAATATAAGAGAACTTAATAGAGTTTCTAGTACAGAATGTCTATCTTATATATACTAGCTAGTGATTTATATAAGACTATTACTAACCTACTCTAAAAACCATGTATACTATTACTAACCTACTTTAAAGACCATATATACTATATAAGATTAATATACTATATAATATTATTTTTCTAAAATATAAAATATTTTTTCTTATGTTATATAATTATTATTGTTTTTGCCATATACTTCTATAATAACTCTTCTTTTCTGAAATATCACTTTTCTGTTATATCTAATTTTTCTTGTTTTTTAACTTCTATATTCAATCTTCTCCTAAATTTTACTACTATTTTCTTTGTATTTTCTAAGTCTTCTTTTCTTTTATTTCTCACTCTTTGACTTCTTTTACCTCTATTAGTTTTACTTCTTCTATCTTTTGTTTCTCTACTAGTTCTTTATACCTTACTACTCAACTGATATTTACAATTAGATGAATTCTCATTGAAGTTGGTAGTCTTAGTTTGACTATATTAATAAATACTATCTCTTCAATAATATATAGACTAATATATTGGTCCACTAATTTTCTTGTTAGTCTTTCTTTGAATACCAAATCTTTTATACTTAATATCTGTCAAGCATAGTTTATACTGGGAGTAAAACTCCACAAGATGGGCTTAGAGATGTGTAGACTTGTAGAACAATCTTAGCTTCAGCTTATATGCTATGTTGTTTATCTGCCACATAATTACAGTTTCAGATAAGAGAAAGAAGTCTGAGTTGGGAGTGAGTGCTGATTTGGTATGTTGCTATTGAATACTGGGGATTGAGTTCAATAAGAGTTTATCTTTGTCGATTATTAGACTAGCAAATTACAATATAACTACTAGCTTAGGGTTAGTCAATAAGAAAAACCTTATATTGGATTAACACAAGAGAACTTGATAGAGAGCTCTATACAAGATTGTTTATCTTATATACTACTAGCTTATAGTCCATGCTGTACTACTTTAGCCTACTCTAAGTAACTATGTATTTGCCTTGAGATTAATATGTGTTGCACATACTATATATGTCAAGATCGTTGACGATGGACTCTATTTTATTTTCCCTTTTCATTTTTATTTTACTTTTCTTTTCTTCTCGTTTCACTTTTCTATTTTTAGAACAGCTCGGGTTAGGGTTGATTGGTCACGCTGTCACATCAGTCACAAGTTGATGGCGAAGTCACAAGACTGATCACGAGACATAGGAGAAGGAAGTAGA
>Ga0157364_1007302_pt1 | contig 11440 bp, 10 predicted proteins | sample AttsexASBM2_FD_111476 | JGI IMG/M metagenome (GOLD analysis project Ga0157364, IMG submission 111476) | Fungus gardens microbial communities from leaf cutter ant in Ribeirão Preto, State of São Paulo, Brazil - Atta sexdens ASBM2 | ecosystem: Host-associated > Fungi > Mycelium > Unclassified ...
CACACACACACACACACACACACACACACACACACACACACACACACACACACACACACACACACACACATATATATTGCGCTTTATTGACAATGCACAACAGAAAATTTAAATACACTCGCAATTTTGTCTTGATTCAACATTATCTGCATGAGCGCGTGCCAGTTAGTTTTTTTGTATGTAACTGTAACACGATCAACGATGACCATAGGAAAGAGAAAGAAGGAGGCAGCATATGGCTCTGGTACGAGCACTAGAGAATCGTCGGAAGATGGAGGAGAAAGAGAAGAAACGCTTGGAGGCCAGGGCCGAGAGAATAGCGACGAAGGAAAAGCGGGCGGAACAGAGAAGAATCGAGTTGGAGTTAATCGAACAAATTCGCAAACCCGTAGAGGATATGGAACTGACAGGTATGTGAAAATGACTGATATTGACGCGATGAAAACATATTGCCCTTATTACATCACGTAGCGAGCTAAGAACTTGGATGCCAAGTTCGTGCATTTCTGAATAACGAGAGTTTTAGATTAATATGATCTTTAACTAATTCTAACTAATCTTTTAGATCATAGACCACTGCCAGAAGTCAAAAGAATACCTGGACTTAAGCTCTCCGGACAAGCATTCGCAGATATCGTCATGGTCTTCGAATTTTTGCACAATTTCGGGGAGACTTTAGGATTCGGTGAGAACATTTTGTTTTACATCTGTCAGAATAAAAACCATTCATTTTATTCGGCATTCATCGTTATTATCCTATTTGTTGCAGACATGGAATCGCTACCGAGCTTGAAAAGTCTTCAACTTGCCCTTCTCAATGATGAAGAAGCTGAGGAGGAAATGCTGTCAGTTATGACACATCTATTGGTATGTGCTATTGAAGACCCAGGAATCCCGCAACCGGCTAGACATACCACAGGCTTAGGTCAAAGTTTGCGTCAAGCTGACATTACTCACGCCAACATCAGTGAAGTACTGCGTATTTATTTGTACGCGAACGCAACCGGCGAAGTAAAGGCCCTGACAGGGGTGTGCCTTGAACGTGAGCGTGACAAGAAATTTGCCGATCATCATCAGAACGGCGGCGATTACGCTTCAACCTGCTCGGGAAAGAATGCGCAGTTCTATGAGCACTTACATAACAACGAAACATGGAAGATGTCGGAAAGATTGCGAGACAAGCCTTTCTTAGCGTTGAATCCGACACATAAAGCACAGATGCTCGCTTTCCTTTGCAATGAGTTATTGCAAAATAAGGCTGTGATCAGACAGATAGAGGGTAGCCTCGAGACGGTAGCTCAGCTGAGGAAAGAGAGATTCGTATTAGATACCAAAATCAGAAAGTAAGTTGATGAAGAAATAATTGAGTAAAAATTGATTAGATTAACGGAATAATAATATTAAAAGCTATCATAAATTTAATAATATTTTTTTATTAAAAATAATTTATGAGAGAAGCTACATTAGATTAGAGAAGCTACATTAAATTAGATAGAATAAAGAGAATCATTATTAAATTATGCTTTTTCCTGTCAGATCTATGTTTTGATAACATTGTCTATTGTTTTCTGTTTATACAGGCTTAGACAATTACATAGTCGAAAAGTCCGAATGGAAGCCGTGGGTGTCATTGTTAATAAGATTGGCGATACGATCACCATCGAGAAGAAGGAAGGTGAGGAAGAAGGCAACACTACGTCTACTGCCGTAGGTACGACACCTACACCAGATGAAATTCATCATGAGGACGAAGTAGAGGACATGTCTGAAAACGAGAGTGAAGGCACTCAGCCAGAAGAGGTATATTTTAGAATATTGATTTGATCTTAAGTTAATTTGAAGATTTGATACTTAAAGAAAAATTCTTATTTAGGAGGAGGATAAGAATTTATCTGGAGAAGAATTGGGTAAGAAATTGGATAAATTATTGAAGCAATCAGAGGAACAACTACAAAAATTGAACAGCTCTTCGAAGCAACTCCGTGCGCACATATTCGGCCAGGACAGGTATTGGAGGAGATATTGGGAATTAGCATGTGCCGGCGGCATTTTCGTGGAAGCTATGGAGAGCGCCGAACCGGAGGTTCTCGACCTCCAAGCTGAGCTCGACGAGAAATATAAAAACATGCCGATAGAGGAGAAGTCTGAAGTAAAGCAAGAGGGCGAAAGCAAGAATTCCGAAAATCGCGAAAATGAAGCACCAAACGAAGTTAAGGCTGAAAAGAAACATAATTCGAGCGAGCAGAATGAGAACATAAAATCTCACGGGGATAAGATGAAGTCCGAGGAGGTCAACTGTAAGAAGGAGCCTGTACAAAATTGCGGCTCGGAGAATGTAAAGGAGGAGAAGAGAAATAGTGACGATAGTACAATGACAGATGCGAAAACGAACGTCACATCCGAAGAAATAAAACAGGAGACGGAGGTGATTAATACAGATGTCGACATGAAAGAAGAAATGAAAAAGGAGAATGAAGAGACGGACGAAGATATGACGAAACCACTGAGGAAAACGATGGAGGATAAAATTGTCGAAACAATACCGAATGGCGACAAGTTCAACCACGTCAATAATCTACACAACGGGAAAGAACTCAACGGCTCCTTTATTTCCAGTGAGTTTCTATAAATCTTTATTTAGGACAGACTCTTCAACATTTTTAATTAATTAGTTATGTCGATTATTTCAGACAATAGCAATGCCGAGCCTAATTGGTTTTCCATCTTACCACGTGAAACGTGTGATACTCCAGGACCTAGCACTAAGCAAATCTTTGGCATAGCCGAGCCGACTGAGCTCAGAATCCCAGTGTTTCCACCGCCCGCTAGTCCGAGTTATGATAGATGCGATAGTCCAGCACCCCTGATATTAACTCAAGATGAGGCAGCACAGCTAGAATATTTGAAAGTGCACGGTTTACCGCCTCCTGGCGAGGCCAAACCGGTATCAAAAGGTAAGCCGAATTAATTTAATGAATATTAAAGTAAACGTATGCCCATGCAAATAATTGTATTTTTCAAGTTTCTAATTATATATAATTAGAATAATATATATGTAACTTTATATAGATCTGAGATATGGTTGGTGGAGGATAACAGACGTTGACACGTTCCAAGAACTTCTCGAGCATCTACACTCCCGCGGTGTGCGCGAGAAAGAGTTAAAACGCACAACATGGGCGACGATGGAATCCTTCTTAGCCGTTACCGGTAAAATTAATGTTGATCCTGGTAACGTCTCCGCCACGGAACTTCAAGCAGAACCAGATGATCCCAATACGCCAATTCCAAAGCCTGATAATCCGAATAATTGGGGTGAGCAAGTTGCGCTACGAGTAGATGCTCAACTTTTGGAGCAAGTGGAAGCGCTTGAAGATAAAGTGGCTAATGCTAGCATGCAAGTCAAAGGTTGGAAGCTACCGCCGCGAGCGGGAACTGAAGAAGCCGAAGAAATTGAGAAGTTGAATGAAATGGAAAAGATTAGTGCAGTCGAGCAAGCTCGGCAAAGGCTACTTTCTTTGGAGGCAGCTATAGAAAGAAGATATTTAAAACCACCTTTAGGTGTTTGGTAAGATAAATTTTCTACATTATTTTATTTTTATTGTATATAATAATTATGTCTTGCAATTTCTTCATTCAGTAGTAAAAAGAAAAATTATGATTTCATATTTCGCAAGAAAATTTTATAAAAATGACAAAATATAAATGATTCTTTTTAAATAAAATTTGTGCCTTCTATTATCATTGTTCAAGCATTCAATTAATATTTAAATTAAATTTGTCGAGCAAGAGGTTTACATTTTAATTATATTTTAATTTGGTGTTGGTAATTTTATAGCACGGGAGATCCCAATTTGGCAGCCCTCAAGGCGGAACAAGCAGCAGCCGCTAACGCAAACTCGAATAATTCTGAGCAGAATAACCAGACACCTGCACCGCCAGAAGAAACAACGCCACGAGGTCTGAACACCTGGCGGGAGGCAACGGCACGAGCGCACACGTCGGCGCAACTCGCTATGGCACTCTACATGCTCGAGGCTAGCATCGCTTGGGACAAGAGCATCATGAAGGCTGTGAGTCTAACAACAGCTAGAAACTCGGTCTGCGCCAAGCTACGAAACCGCTGCGTCTCACTCAAAGCTACCAATCAGTACAAACAGCTATTGACTACTTCTCAGACCTCTGTGGGTATTCGCACTAACTTACTAACCAAATCGTCCTTTGCTACCTCTGCTCCCGATACCTTTGTCCCTTCCGTTGAATGGCTTACAGAGAGTGTACGTCGCTTCGAATGGATATCGACAGGTGTCTACTCGATCCGATGATCAGAGCCTTAACGATCGTTTCTCACGACAGTATTTTTACAATACGTCCGTTTCCATTCTCATTCTCCAAAATTCTGTATATCACATGTGCGAACAATATGGCAATGAAATTTGCATACATCCGTTGGATTTCGCTCTGTTTGCGCGATACCTGAACACACTTGTTCCACTTGTATTTATTTATATGGATGCCGTAGATATATTATAAATAAACGCGCGTCCATCGATGATGTCCATGAATATTGGAACACATAATGTTTATATACATAAACCATAACGAAAATATACGTTAAGAATGTACATTCAATGGTGGTCAGAGTCTAACGTAACGGTTGCATGCAAAACTGCCGCTTACTGTTTGTTTGTTTTTTTGATAAACAATTTATTTTTTAACTTTTACGTTCGCATAGCTCTAGTTCGCTTTTTCACATTCTAGTGCGTTCAGAAAAATTCCATTGTCGTCATTATGATTGATTTACTGTTGCTTATGTTTGTATTATTGCACGCATTTAAGTTATAATATTTATTATATGAGTGCATACAGCATAGATTTTGTGATTTATCTTATGATATGTGATAACCAAAAATATCTTTGTCTTATTATTTTATGAATATTTATTTAGATTAAATTGATTCTAAATTATTTTGGATTTGATTTATTACACATAGATTTTATTTAGCTTATAATTATGAATATTTATTTAGATTAAATTGATTCTAAATTATTTTGGATTTGATTTATTACACATAGATCTTATTTAGCTTATAATTAGCTTTTTTGCATCATTTTTAATTGTATTTTTGCGCTTTATTAATTGAATACATACATTGTCTATACTTATCTAGAGCTTTATTATTGCTTTAAAAATTATTTTAAGTGCTCAACTAACAAACTGCTATAATCTTCATGCTATTTTAGTCATCAATGATTAATTCTCCGTTTTCTTTTAAATGAGAAGTTCATTTATTTTGGTTGCAGAATTGCCAGTTTTGTCATAGTGGAGACAACGAAGATAAGCTGCTGCTCTGTGATGGCTGTGACCGTGGCTACCATACTTATTGTTTCCGTCCAAAAATGGAAAACATTCCTGATGGTGATTGGTGAGTAACGCTTATATATATCACATTCTTGTCTAGTTTTATTTGAAGCAAAGAGTTTTAAGTATTTCTTGTTACTTCCAGGTATTGTCACGAATGTATGAACAAAGCAACAGGTGAACGCAATTGTTTAGTGTGTGGAAAGAGAGCGGGTAAAAATCTGGTCCTATGCGAACTCTGTCCTAGGGCTTATCACACTGACTGCCACAATCCTGTCATGCCAAAAGTAAGTAATTATCAAAGATACGTCTCTATAAATAGTTGAAGATCTCGTTATTTAACTAAATTAAACACGTGCTACAAGTATAAATTTTGTATATAATATATTTTGCTTACAGATGCCACGAGGGAAATGGTATTGCTCTAATTGCCACAGTAAACAACCAAAGAAGAGAAATAGTAGTCGAAGGAGTCATACCAAAGGGGGAGGCACCAGAGAAAGTGAAAGTTCTGATCATCCACCAGCTAGGTGATTACGTTAAAAACAAACAAACATTGTCAAGTTGCTGGCTTAATGACGTTTCATGCGAAGTATATTAGAAAACAGCTATAATGAACGATTTGATAATATTCATCGCAACCGCAAATGGCGGACAAGTATTATTCCCGATTGAATAAAGTAATCTCAATACGAATCTAATTCTGTATACGAAAACTATCTGTATACACTGTACTCATGCGTTTACCTACTTAATCCTCGGCCCGTGTCGTAATACCGCCGAGAATTTTTGTCGTCTCGAGGAACTTTTCCTTTCATGCAGGGTGTTCTATGAGAAGCTAGATCTAATATTTTTCATTCTTTGAAGGTGATTGTAACTAATAGATTTTCCCGAGTGATTTGCGTTTCTTCAGTGTCTTATCCCAAGTTTCTACGGGACACCCTGTACATTCATGATACATCGTTGTTGTCTAGTGTATTTGCGATCGCCGACTGTGAAATAGATATTTTCTCAGAAATATTCATCGTAACAGTAGAGCCGCCTTCAGGTCGTGTATGATGAGTCGGAAATAAAAACGAGAGAGCGCAAGAGGGCGAAAAATAGAACGGAAAAAGTAATAGAACGAAGTAGAGAACGAACGAGAGACAGAGAGTCAGAGAGAAACGCAAATAATTCATCGGGAGCAGCGTACCCGTCTCAGCCGGACACACGATCGAATCTTATGCAATTCGTCCTTGCGCATTCGTCCAGAGGCTTTTATGACGGGAAACCTCCTGCAGAACGGAAGCTAATCGTGCAAATAATTTCTCTGTTGTTTTGCGCCGCAGTCCAACGCCATCAACGGCATCGAACACGCACGTAGAGGATGTCAGTTCGTCGGAACCGCCGACTCCTACCGCCTCACCACGGAAGGAGGGTAACAATCGGACGCTCACGAAGAAGCAACAACGAGAGCTGGCGCCTTGTAAGATACTCCTCGAACAGTTGGAACAACAGGACGAGGCCTGGCCGTTCCTCCTGCCGGTGAACACCAAACAGTTCCCGACCTACAAGAAAATCATAAAAACCCCCATGGATCTCAGTACGATTAAGAAGAAGTTGCAGGACTCCGCGTAAGTTGTCCAATACGCGCCAGCGATTAGTTAAGTGAACGTACTATCTTTAGCTGCCTTTCCTCTCAAAAACTCTTGGTCTTTAAAACAGGCCTAATAGATCTAACATACACACACATATAAACTGATCGCAAAAAAAAACCCTATTGACCGATCGTCAACCTTGGTCGGCATTGGAAGGCTGAAGTTTTTCACAACGAGTGCTTCTCGATGCAGGTACAAGTCTCGCGATGAGTTTTGCGCCGATGTCAGGCAGATGTTCATCAACTGCGAGGTATTCAACGAGGATGACAGTCCTGTGGGCAAGGCCGGCCACGGGATGCGCAGTTTCTTCGAAATGCGCTGGACCGAGATCACCGGCGCGCCGCCTCCACATCCACAAACGCATAGCTGAGGTTCGGTACGTTCGCGCAACACCTGCAACAGCTTCGCTCACTTCTACTATTAGGATATGCGTCGCGTCATTGACAGTCGTCGAAAGGGACTGATCCACCCTCTACCACTTCACTTCCAAGCATTAATCGGCCTCGTTCTAGCGGCCAATCGAATTTTCCATTGTAATAGTAATTGCTGTGAACGCGGGTACACACTCGCCTATTGTATCATCCATTCTCGCTGTTCATCACTTACGCGAGTGCGTTTTTCTCGCGTTTCATAAAAATGCTCTAGTACTTGGGTATACTGTGACACGAATGTCTCGTACTTCATTTCCTTGTTAGCACCTATGACGCGATTTTCGTCAAACTTACTCATTGTAAAGTATTATAGCGAGATGTTCTAAGCCGATCGGACATTCGGCTTCGGTTTAACGAATATTGATAAAAGTGTGACAAATATCGCACTTAAGGTCGAGATTTTGGTCTCCGATAACAAGCATTTCTCGACGTGATTATTCAGCTAGAAGCATGCGCGCATCGTTTCGATCTTTGTCGATTAGGACGGAGCGATGCGAATGGTCATTGTACTTACCGATAAACAAGTGAACATTTGCCTAAGCGACAAAAGTGTAATTTGCGATTGTATTATACGGGCTTAACGCCGACGTATCGTCGGTAAAAGAAATATTTTGCAAAGTAATAAATGTGAAAAAGAGAGAAGTTATATATGTATATATAAATATATAAATATGAATATGAATATAGTGTATATGTATACAGAATCTATATACATATATTGTACACATGTCACAACATACATACTTGCAAGCGTATATTTGCCCACGGATGAGCACGATAAGGGTATTATTCGCTGTAGAAGTAGAATAGACAAAACGATGAACGAAGTTAATGTTTCAATTTGTAATACGACAATATAGATAGTTAGAATAAAATTATTATTAATTTATAATAATTATGATTACGACTATTAAATCAATAATAATTACAAAAAACTTTATTCGTTCTCTTTGCAAAGATGATCGAGCAGCACTTATGTCCAATGAGAAAAATAAAGTTTTTTTTATAATTTGCAAGTAAGACTTATTCCCGACTATCTGGACTATCCTATTACAAATTGAAGAAAAGATCTTAACACCGTTTCGCAGAACCAATTTGATTTCTTACGTTCTTTGCATTTAGTGTCAGGTTTTGTTAACTTGTGAATTACATGACAAAAGACGCATAATGTATGCAGAATGAAACTATTCATAACATAATGAAGAGAGAAAATATTCATATTTTAACACATCAGTATTCTAAGACAAGGATATATGTCTTTACTGTGATTGTGTTGTATTGATTCGCGGATATTAAAACTCTGTCAAATTAATAAGTATAGGATCTACTATTGTAACTGCTGTTACTTTTGTAAAAGAAGAATATTAGACGGTTATTATAACGTAATCAATGATTATTCCCTATTAATTAATCACATGTCGTATCTTGTGTATCCCATGTTATGAACGATACGTTGAGAACTTTACTCGTAGAAAAAAAGTATCAAGTTTCTCTAATTTCTAGAATAGTTTCTAGAATACTCTGTCTGTTTAATTTTATGCAACATGTAATGTCGTTTGGAATAGTATACGTTGCATGTATAAGTCCAAAATCTTCCACTGCCGTTAGAGAGATTCGCATTGCGTTAAGCTCGTCAACCTAATATTTATTATTTAGAGATTATTTTAACTGATTTTGTACGCGGAAATGTTCGTTATCCGCAAAAGTGGCAGCATCCATCTAGCTTCCTATTTTTCGTTCATCGAGAGTGTCATGAAAGTTCCGAATCAACGCAACATATACACAACAAAATTAGACATGCAGGAACAACGTTATCATTATGTGTCAAGCCAATTAGGGCGTCCGAAAATGCGATTAATATAAAAATGATTTAAATGCAATAAGAATGCATTGCATAATGAGCGCCTTGGGAACGAATTCTTTTTCAGAAGTAACGCGATTGTGTTTTTGTCGTCATTGAAAAGCTAGGTTTCGTAATTGCACCGCGCGCGTGCGTGCGTAGTATTATTATTATAATGTTAAGAATTATATATTTGCAATTTTACCCGCGTCGAGCTTGACGACGCGGTGTAACTCGCGTCGGTTTTCTTCCATCAGCGCAGAATTTTCTAAGGACGATTATCTGTGTTCGATCGTCGAAAGATTTTTCGAAGTATCGTTGCAGTGTCGCCGTAGAATGAAACGCGAAGGGATAGTACATCGCTCTGTGAATGATAGATTGTCAAACGGCAGCGAGTTTCTCCGATTAATAAATGTGGTATATTTGTAAGTATAACCATCTTACGCGAGACGGTGTCGATGATGTAACAAGAACACATTAACACTTGTATCTTGTTTTGTAATTGATGTACATTATTGCTCGTAATAGCAAAATAGTTGGTAATAGCGAGAGAAACCCGGAGGAAAGGGAGTTCAACCGTAGTGTAACATGCTAAATGCTTACGGTTTAAGGAAAAAGGAAAAAAAAACATTCGTAGCGTGTAAAAGTATTAGGTAAAGTATAAATGCCAGCGGAGGAGCGACTACGAAGTAATTAATTAATATCGTTCAGGGTGTGATTGAAACAGAGCGTCGAGCGTTCAGTATCGTAATTTAAGAACGAACATCCGGTAAGATCGTTGACGAGATTGCGCGATGATTGTAAATTCCGTGGCGTTTCAATACGTCGAATGCTAAGAAACCAGCAATTTGTTAATTTCTTTTTTTTAGAATTTGCTGATGAAAAGAAATTTAAAAGATTTTTTTTTTAATTTCGAATACTATGAGAATCTACAAATTTAATTATTAGCGATCATATTTACGTTTGTACAGCATATAGATTTGAGACACTCGGCGTATTAATTTGCAAAAATGATGGGCAATTGTTTTTTTCCTGTTTTGTCTCCGCTTTGTTCTTAATTGCGTATAACTTTTTCAGTAAAAAAAAAAAGAAAATCGTTATTAATTTTTCGCAACATACAACGAGAGACTGCAATCGATTCATGTATATACAAGTTTACTGATATAAAGAAAGCGCAGATTGTGGGGCATTTTGTCGATCTTACCGATTGTTCTTCGAGAGGCACCGGCCGTGCCACTAGGAGCACTGCGCCTCGCACCGTCATACAATAGCCGATACGTTTAGACATCTCATACATTCAAACAACAAAACCGACACACAACAGAAACAAATAATTTTTTAAAATTTAATTATTATTTAAATAGTACAGTTACATTGTTAGTACGAATAACGACGCTTTTTATACGAATTTTAGTTTTTAAACGTCGATCTTTATATATATATATATATATATATATATATATATATATATATATATATATATATATATATATATATATATATATTATATAAATAAATATATATATATATATAGTATATAAAAATGAGAGACAATGGTAATAGTAATAATAATTGATATCGATTAACGGAGCGGATAAAGAGAAACGAAGGAATTGTATGGAAGGAGAGAGCACAAGAATGAAAGAAATAGAGAGAAAGGTAAATGAGAATGCATGTGTGTATGAAAATAAAAAAGAAAGAGAGCGCGATGTTTAAGTTAGGTGATTGTTTGTCTATCGTATACACGAAGGCATACGTTAGGTAGCCTCGATGCTATTTAAACAGACTTAATTAATGTATTGCAAATGAATTAATAAAGTGTAAGCGAAGCGTGTATCTATATAGTGCGACTTTTTCTTTTCTGACAACTTCAATAAAATTCTTGATGAACAGTTAAGAACTCCTGGCATGTAAAAATTAAGATATACAAGAATAAGCTGAACCTTTTCTCATAAAAAAAATTTTATCAGAATGCTTTTGCAGATCTTATAGATATATTCTTATAGATATATTCTTGATTTGGATATCGGTAGAAATTTTATTAAACTTTCTTAATTTACATCTTTAGATATTTTCGTCTATAAATTAAAATCATGTCGAAAAGAGATTAACGGTTTTCCAAAAATGATATTAAACTATTGTAATATTTTATTTTTCTAGATTTACTTGA
>Ga0157364_1007303_pt1 | contig 11440 bp, 3 predicted proteins | sample AttsexASBM2_FD_111476 | JGI IMG/M metagenome (GOLD analysis project Ga0157364, IMG submission 111476) | Fungus gardens microbial communities from leaf cutter ant in Ribeirão Preto, State of São Paulo, Brazil - Atta sexdens ASBM2 | ecosystem: Host-associated > Fungi > Mycelium > Unclassified ...
ACACACACACACACACACACACACACACACACCACACACACACACACACACACACACACACACACACACACACACACACATACTGTTTTTCATTTAATATTATATCATCACAATTCAATTATCTAATTTTCCAAATGTTATTCCGAAGCTTTACAAATGCACTTTTCTCTAATTCGCGATTAAGCGTTATTCAATTTTCAAAATAAAAAAAAATATTAAAAATAATAATCTAATTATTTTATGTATATATATATAACCTAATATTATTTCTTAAATACGATGAAATGATATTATCATCACATTAATTGATAAAGTGGCCAAATATTATATAATTACTGGAAATTACGAATTGATTGTAATTTCTCGTTAACCTTATAATTCCAAAAATAATCGTGGTTACGCGGCACTCGAATAAAACTATATGGCATTGCGTGACGTTCGTTTCTGCCGAAGATACATTTTGTCGAAGCTGCATTCGTGTCAAGAATATCCTTGTTCCTTGTCTTGTTCTCAAGCTTTAAATTGACATTTATCTGTCGACAGCCAATGGCATTTCTTCGTATACAGGCTGCATCCCTGATACATTCGTAACTATTATCGAATTTCTCAGTGACATTTTCGCTCGGCGATGAAAGTCGAATGAGTTCGAGAAATGACAGACCATAAGATCTTAAAAATGTTATCACAACTAAAATATGGACAGTATCACATACAAACTTAGACTACTAATAAAGAAATGATAAATGGTATAGTATCTTACTTTCCAAGTTTCTTAAAATGAAATCTTACTCCAAAAAAATTAAAATACTGCCATTAGTGAAGAAGAGTGAAAAATTTGCATTCTTGAATAAGAGTGGCAAATTTTTATTCTTTTTGGTGGGGAATAAAATTCACTCCAAAGAAAAGTAATCACTCCTTTTTTAGAATAAACCTCATTCTAAAAGTGTAAAACCTCACTTTAAAAAAAAAAAGAGTGAAAATCTGCCACTCTTATTCAAAAGTGCACATTTTTTCTTCTTTTTCAATGATATTTTAATTTTTTTGGAGTGAGATTTACTCCAAAAAATGTAGAGAATAACTTTTCTTTAATATAGTTATTGCAAATATTGATCCAATCGAACACATAACTGTTAACAAGTTCGCGTGTTAGAAGTTTGATCTCACGATACATATTTCAATATGTGGCAATGTACGCATGTATAAATGTTGGCACAAATTAGTACAGTTGGCACTTTACATACTTCTGGAAATATCGACGAATGTTTATCTTTTCTTTGAAATTCCTTTCAGCTAAGTCATTTGCTGAAGTTATTGTTGTAACTTATAACAAAGAATCACTTGTTACTTATATGTATAATACACGTATTAAGATTCTTAAACAATTTTAGTTATAGTTAGTTAAAATAATTTGATTTGATTCGATTACATTCTTTACAATACAATTCTTTTAATATTAAAGACCCATAATAATCGAATTTCTTATTGGTTGTGTTCTTACATATATAATTCTTACATTATATCTAATAAAGATTCTTATTCTTCTTTTAATATTATCGAATTTTTGAATTCGCATAAATTGAAAAAATTGCAAGAAAAAAAATTGTAATGTGTGAGATGTCATGGATAATTCATGTTGTTGAAGTGCATGAATCGATAAATATTATATCGCACGCATGTCCGTTCGGTATGATACGATGGAAAGAATCTATTTCCTGTTCCATTCGCACGGAAATTTAACAATTCGAGTCACGACAAAACGACATTATACAAGAGATATTCCCACTCGAAAGCACACGGATTGACGCAAAACTCTCTTCGGAGATTTTCAGAGAGAAAAATAAAACCAGAATACGCATATAACTTTACCGGATTCTAAAACGATAAAACTTGCGCAACAGAGAACACACGCACACTGCAATTTTACAACAGGTGCTCGTGAGATGCCGGCTCTATCATCTCGCGCTGCATCCGTAGCATAAACATGACGAACGCGATCGAATAAACGTTTGTTTCATTTGCAACCTGTCGATATTGCACTATATATAGTAATACAAAAGTATAAGCAACACAATAACCATTCCACAAAAATAAAAAGTCTGCCATCGTTACGAATTAACGCGAGAAAAAAACGATGATTTTATTTAAATATTTATCTATATATACGTTAACGATTCGAGTTAAGTAACACGGCTCGATCGCGTTATTGTCAACATCTGAGATAGATACATTTTTCACAATTAATTTTTCACAGTAATTAATTTTTCTAATTCTGAATTTCTAAGCCACGTATTGCATTCACAAGTTTGTTTAGCACATAAAATAATTTTATAAAATAATTTTATTGTAAGACATCTTTTACATATACACTACTATAAAGTGAGAAGAATATTCAATTTCGCAGACAATCGAGTTGCAAATCTTATCGCGGAAGTACAGAATGCACACGCAGATGCGCGAGAAAGCGGTATTCTTGTTTCACAAACAGGCGACGAAGAACACTCAAGAGATGATGGGTGAACGAAATTTAATAGAGAGAGAAAAAGCGACAGAATATAAAAGCAGAGAAAAAAACCTAGCCAAAAAAAAACGCTATTTGGTAATAAAAATTTTTAATGAATAGCTCTTACGTGAATTTGTGTGAAGCATTTATTATTAATAGGTCAATTAATATTTAACAGAACAATTAACAATTTAGATGTTTAGACCATCTGCCCAAACATTCAAAAAATAAATGAACGGTAAAAATACATCGCGTGAGAATATATAAATGTACATTTATGTTTTATCCTTCATTATTATTATCAGTTAAAACGTTTTAAATGATAAAAGCGTTCTGCAGTTAGAATAATTTACCTAGTCGCGACATTATCATGCTGCGTGTTTCAACGAACGGAAAAATAATGATCCCGAAAACAACTTAAATGTGTTTCTCGCGAAAAGTTTGGAGTGATAAAACATGGGAAAACTCTTGTCTATCGCACATTGAAGTCGAAAAGAGTTGCTAGATAGAAAAATCGATAAAAAGATCGACTTTATATAACTTGTAATTGCAAATCCAGATGGAAATAATCTAAAAGTTATTATAATGGTTTCATTAAGATAATATCTCACATGTTTTCATAACTTAAATTAAATATTGAATTATAAATATTCCCGCCATTCCTTCCGAAATCTCTTATCTAATTAAAATATAATATATAAATATATTAAAATATATTAAACGCGTCTTCTTGAATTAAGTAAGAGATGCAGGACGCTCAGAAATTCTATTTTGTGTAAAATGTGTAAAGTATGTTACTAAAATAAGAACATATGATAATAACTCCGCATCTACTGAGTTTAAAGAGAAAACAGAACACTGTTTACAAAATTAGTTTGTTTATTATTTCAAAGTCTCGATGATGCAGCAAACTTTCGTGCAAAACCTGAGGCAGATACGAAAACTTGTAAAAAAGAATACGACTACCCATCTGACTTTTCAGAAATAGAAGCTAATACAACGTTTTTTTCTGCTGAGGATATCATAAAATTGTCGCCGCGAGCGCTTTTCTTTAACAAAATTAAAAAGTTCGCTGTTCGAAGGATTCAGTTTCGCTAACAAGGTTACCAGCGTCCATTAAAGTAATCGATCTCGGATAAATATTTCAATACTTTCACAAGGGCGTCCTAAACGAGATCTCATGTATGAAATAAAAAACAAAACTGTTTCCGAAGTACGTTCACTTTCTTCTCCTATTCATTATTTTCTTTAGCGCTGCGTAAATTAAGAAAATGGAATTCAGAAAAGAAAAGATGTTAGTCATTTATTTTTTTAATACAATGAAAAAGGATATTGATCCATAATTGAAAGGCGTCATAATATAATAAGAAACGTCATTTCTGTAATTAAGAAAAAATGAAGAATCTTTGAAATTCGAGACAAATAAAGTTGTCACCACACTATGACAAAAGATCTAAAAGAAATTAAAATTTTTCGTTCTCTCTCATTTGTACTTCCTTTGAAATCAAACGACCAATAAATCAGTTCATTTCTTTGACTCGATCTCACCTAATCATTCAGTAAAAAGTCGGATATTTTAACGTTTTCTCACCACTTCTCTCAAAGATGGAATGATGTTTAATTTCCAGTAACTTTAAGTAAAAGTCTATGAAACAGCGCTCACAAAATTGATGTTACGAAAAAGATGTTCTCTTTTGTGAAAACGAAAGATCATCAAATTCTTTTAACGAATAAACCGAAAGCATTCATCACGCTTGCAACATTCATGCACAGCAACTCCGCAAAAAGCAAATGCTCTCATACCCTCTTAACTCTTTTGTTCTCTCTCTAAAAACAAATAGAAATAAAATTCATTCCAAATTCCCTTCGTACTGATTTAAAAAAAGGGTCGAATGAACAATTTCTGGATCAGTTTTCACAAAGATACAAACGTCATAAAGAAAAAAATCAAATTATCCGACTGATGTTGATCAAAAATATACGATGACAATCGTACACATTGTTACAACAATGGCACGTAAATTTGTACAAGCGGTGATAGATAAACATACGACGATCCTCGACAAAGCATCCACCTCTCTCTCGGTGAATATAACGCCAACAGCATCAATACTACCTAATAGAATGGAACAATCTCTCCTCTATTATTCACAACCGGCGCGTCTACCGCCGTCGCACTCGGGGACAGCACTCGCGGGCACTCTCGTGAGGATTATGCCGAAAGAAATGGAGCAATTGTCGGCCATACCCTCGCCGGTTACACTCTGCATCAAGCACGCAAACCTAGCTGTTTCCCTATCACACCCGAGAGATGCGTCCTCGGCTATGTGTCATCCACTATCGGGCCACTCGCGACGCACATGAGCGTAGTTACGTTCGCGATGTACCGGTAGATTGGAATTTGAGCGTATTGGAGTTTATAAAGGAAGATAGAAAGAGACAGAGAAAGAAAAAGGAGAAAGAGAGAAAGAGAGAGAGAGAAGGAAAAAAGAGACGAAGAAAGATAAACGAGCGTGTGTCAAAAAGGATGAAAAACGAAGACTGAGGGAGACAATGGGGATGCGTAGCGAAAGATGCTAACGATCAGGTGCGCGTTTCTCCCGTTGACAAATGTCGAGCGTTGCCTCGGCGTTAACCGGAGCCGAGGCGATATACTCTCGTGCGCCTTCGTCGTATTGACGTTGACGGCGGCCGAGACCCAACTGACGAAAGGGTTCTCTCTCTCTCCGGCGGCGACGCCGCGGCACAGTGCCGTAGCATCCAGAAAAGCGACGGATTTTCCGAGTACCCGAACGATGTGCGAAGAGGGGTGGCGGGCATCTATACTACCGACTATCACCGCGACTACCCTCAGCGCCACTACTAGTATTCCGCAGACCGGCGGTGAATCCGCAGCCCCGGCTGTTTTGCAAAAATTAGGTCACCCGCACCTACCCCTCCATGTATCACCACCGAGGATATGGTTCACGCGGATGCATGCGCGTCTCATCTACTACCCTACATATTCTCTCTATATATTCATCTACCTATCTATTTATCTATTTATCTATCAATTTATTTATCTACACGTGCATCTATTTAATTATTTATCTATCAATATATCTCTCTAGCTATTGTTTGTCTAAGCTTTCACTCGATGCATTTTTCCACCGATCTCATCCAAGTAAAGAAGAAGAAACCAGAATATGATTGTCGAGTTGTATTACCATTGATGTGTATTTCTATTGATGTTTCTACCTTTGATATATCTTATGTCATCATAAATCGATAATAGTTGCCCTTTCGTGTGATAAAATGAAGAGTAAGAAAGATCTCCATGCAGAATATCAATAAAATACAATTATACGCAAACTCAAATTTTTATTTTACATACATCCTTTATTCGTGTACCGATACGAATGCATCAAGTCACATATTTGTAATTCAAATAATCTGATAATTATAATGTAAAATGATAGTTATAAATTATACAATAATATAATATAAACAAAAATTATTATTAATATAAGATAAATTTTATAAAATGTTAACAATATAATAATTGCCAAATAATTGTCAAAATACTTGAAAATATTTTTCTATACTAATTTTTTTTTCTATACTAAAAAAAATATATTCAATTTTAATAAATATTTGTTCAAATAGTATTAACTTAATACATTTACATACGATAAATAAATATTTACTAAATAACAAAATGATAGTTAAATCAAATAATAATTTTAATAATTTTCGTACCAAATAAATATATGTTTATATTTAGTAAATATTCAGCTAGTATATTGTTTAGACAAAAATTTATTAAAATTTAATATAAACATTTTTCTCTCAGTATACTAGCATATAAAAACATGCAATATATCCATGCAAATATTTGATTTTGTCATTTTTTTCCGCTATAAGTTACGATGAATCCCATCCTTCTATTGCAATATTGTATTTTTAATCACATTTTATGTGATCTTTTTACTATGTATGTCCTCATCGATTAAACGGAGGAGAATATATTTCTGTAAATGTACATACGCATCCTGACAGAGTTAATTTCTTTGCCAAGCCTTTAGCGGACCAATTACACTCATCCACGATAAACGTTGAGCACAAAGCAGTAAAGTTTAATTACTTTCGAGGCCGATATTCGCCGACTCGCAAATCGGTCTCCTGCTAGATGAAACATTGTGTTTGTCTTAGATGTTTACGCGCAGAGTTTCTTTTAAAAAGGTGATTTAACGAAACTATTCAACTGCGCATTTATATGCTACTTTTCAAAAACTACAAATTTCAAAACTTAATAATCTCTATAAATATAGAATTTATTTTTTTTTTAATTAATAGTTGGCATAAAATTTATCAAATTTAATTAAAATGTCTGTGAAATGAAAATGAGTAATTCCAATTATTGAATATTCGTGCAAATTGTAGTAAATTTATTGAAAGAAACTAACGGGAGCTATTTGCGCAAATAATTAATTAGCATCGCCTTTCAATATTGTATCGAATATATTTGCTTTTATTGTTTCATTGTGCGCATAAGCTGCAGATTGCGGCGTTAAAAATTTCTGCGAGAGGAATCGACTCTCGTGCGTATCGATTGCCACAGGCTGATATTTTCCATAAAATGATTCTAGAATCGATCCTGAAGTAATACTATATAAAACACCAAAAAATCTTCATAAAAATAGATTTATCATCTTCTCTTAAATTCTTATCCCTGAACACATGTAATAAAAATTATTTATCACGTCGTCTTGCAATATCTTATTTTCAATGACTTTTAATTTTAATATTAGATATAATAAGTCAAAATTGTAACACAAAATTCATTATCACATGTTAATTTTGTTTTATTTGAATGATCTCTTTTTATCGCGTTATAATCAACTTAAATTTAATATGTGCTACAAATTTAATGTATAAATACATAATTTTTAATATTGTTACTAATAAACTTTGCCGCTTACACTTTTGTTTTAAATTTCACATAAACTTCATCCAAGCACAAAGTTTCGTCTCTCTTCTCTCACGCTGAATATATAGTAGTAATTTTATCCCATTGTTACAAAAACGATTGACTGATCTGAATATTGTATTCTACTCCTCGTTATCGTTTGATAATTAAATCCTTTATATTACAGGTTATACAAAGGTCAGAGCGATGTTTTAGTAATATTCCTTCTACTATTCCCAGTTAACCGCGACAATGAATATTTAAATGTCGAAGCAAATGCAAAATAAACAAATTCGCTGATCCAAAACGCATTGTGCGAACTGAACCACTTCGCTAAAAGCAAATGTGATGCATTTAAGTACATACTAGAACACAAGAAGAGGGCTTTGGAAGCTCGAAAATGATCCTACAGTAATTTATTGATTGCAAATCGGCATTTCGGTACATCGCGCAGTTCCCTTCTCCTCTGCATCTCAATCCCTGTAGTGATTACAGACGAGTATCGGATAATTGGATAATTAGCGTGCACGATCACAGTCTAGCACATGGAACCGTCAGTGTCACTTGAACAGAAACGATCATTTCGTACGTGACTGCGTACATAACGCACTGACGCACATAGCACAAAGCAAACTATCATCGACATTTATAAATGATCACTAAAGTGTTAGAAGCAGCATCTTTCTCTCCGATTAGTTAGTTTCGCGTAAAAAATGATCATACACATATAAGTAGTGATAAAAAAGTTTAACTACAAAGTTTGACTACAAAGTGTATATTAAATTATTAATAATTTATATTTACAAAAAAAAAACACATTCTGAACTGTTTGAATTTTAAACCTATTTTAGATAATCTATAATTCACAACCAAATTCAGGACAAGATTTTATTTATAATATTGCGTATCGTATAACATAAAATATTTGAAGAAAATATATATATATGAATAATAAATATATATATATATATATATATATGAATAAAATACACATATGGAAAATATATTAATGATGTATATTTTCTATATGTGTGTATTTTACTTCTTCAAATATTTTCTATGTTACATGACAGGCAAAATTAAAATAAAATTCTGTTTCGAATTGGGTCGTGAATTATAGATCGTCTAAAGTGAGCTTTAAATACCAAATAATAATTATCATTCAAAATATCATGAATTTTGATACAAATTTTAAGGTGCTTTGGGAACATATCGATAGCCGCGTAGTTTTCTGTCAGACAATAAACTTTAGTTCAGACAATAATTAGACAATAAAGTTTAGTTAACCAATAAAAATTTTATAGTACAAAATTTTTTTTATTATTTAGTAAGATATAATTAACTGCAGAGTTTGTTTTTTTTTTTAATATATGTTATTATACTCAGATATAGCAAACTGATTATTTGTCGTTAATTTAATATCACTGTATTAATAAACTTAAAACTTAGTAATTGAAATTTTTTATCATTCTGTACATTTTTAGATGAAAGCTATTATATATAAGTTGATGCTCTGTACAAAAAATATAAAATACATCGGATTTTTTATTATGGTGATATTATTTTGATCCTGCATTTCCAATATCAAGATTTATATATTTATTTCTTTCATATATATTTTATAATTATATTATTATAACAAAATAATGAGAAGTAAATGTCGCTTATTAAAGAAATCTTTAATGAGAAAATAATACAGAATAGGTGAAAACCAATCAGCTTCACTATCCATATGAATCAGTAACAACACTTCAAAATTGAATCGGAGCTGTGATTGTGAATCGATCGAATCGATGCTCTTTTATATTTTATCTCCGATTTCTCATCAACTTTAGTGTTTCTATATATTAGATTGACTCTATGCTGAAAACATGGAAGATATAATGAGAGCTACCATGTGATTCCGCGCAGAAAATCTATCACCATCGCGTCTCTCTCTCTCTCTCTCTCTCCCCTCTCTCTCTCCTGTTAGAGATATTAATTAAAGAATAAGGGTCACAGTCTAAAAAAACCGATAAAACCCGGCACTAAGCCAGACATATGTTTTTTACAATCCTGAAGATCTAGAAGCATTACATCTTTTTTACGATACCACCTCTTTTCATGATGATTGTTTGTTTCACATTTTAGGTTGCAGATACGAACACGCATTAATGTCTATTTCTACCAATGTAGATTAACTTTAATGTTAGTGTAATTTACTTACTTTTTATCTTTTTCTAGAATGCTTAGATCTTAAAAAAAAAAGTAAAAAATAAGTTAAACTGAGATTAAAGTTAAACTACGTCGATAGAAATGAACGTAATTGGAATTTATATACGTGCTTCTAACTTTCTTCACTATTATTATTTAACCTTCGAATGATCAAAAGCATGATATCATAGGTATTATTTTTCATCAAAATAATATCTATAAAATTTTCTTAAATAAATCTCTTAACTTTATTTTTTTGTTCATCAAACATAAAATTATAACAGATTTGTTGAAAATTACTCAAATGACGGATTTTATATCGACACAGCAAAAATAATTAATAGAATGACTCGATAATATTATTTTTTAATATTATTATAATATTGTTCATTAGATTACATTCTCATTACATTTCTCATTAGATTACATTTTTTTAAATATTAATCTTTTGATAAAATGCATGTTCTGTCACAAAAATTCGATTGTCACAAAAAATCGAAGATTACACTGATTTTGTAAAGAAAATCACATAAAAAAATGATCAACGTATCCGTACCATTACCAGACTCAATCAAGTTTATATCTTGTTCCTGAAAGGGCAAACCTCTTGATAATTACATATATGTTCTAACTTGACCAGAAATAGAGATTACTTAGCGATTTTGCCGACAGCAATTTATCGATATATTGGCACGCAACCTGTCCGACAATAAAGAGTAAATAAAGACTAAAATAGATTATGCTCTCGTCGTGGAGGAAGGATTCCACATAAGAGGAGTAGTAAGCTCGAAGGGCTGATTAGAACATACAACAAACGAGAATGAAAATAATGTTCAAAATAAACTCCTTTTGTTACAATAATATAAAAACTTAATAAACAAATATATATGTTCTCAAAATACTATTATGCATCAAACTGTAACAACCAAACTTTTTTGATTGATAAAGTTTCGTGATTGTCGATTCGTGTGCACAGCGAATTTATAGGAATTGTATAAAAATAACAATTATGAAATATAATTAGTAATTTACACATAATTATCAATGAAAAAGCGAATGTAATCATTCGAGTGCAAATATGGATTGTAAATATCAATGAATTTGCATGCTATAGTAATACGACAATTCACGCGTAATTGTCGAGATGTAATAGACCATTAGAGTTGTTCGCATAAAGCATACAGTGCGATATGAATTCAGAACTGGGCGTAACAAGTTTATATACAGGCGCAACAACAGGATGCATAATGCATACGATGGATAAGTTGAGATAATCCGAAATACCTCGCACACAAGAAATTCATGTCCCAAGTGACTGAAATTCTTTTCCTTCTTGCGGAAATTCGTTCCTTCAATAAAACGTGATCTGTGAAATATCCCTATTGCCGATATATACGACGAGTATAACAATACACCCGCACGTCGAGTTTAGCTATGAGAGTATCACGCATTATCTATTGTTACCAAATATATATTTCAATGATAAATCGATACTCCATCAAGGATTTCATGAACCACATTACTCGCTCTTATCTTCTATTAGCGCTTAATATGCGGCAATATTATATTTCATAGCCTGTTAGAAAAAAAAAAATATATATATATATATATATATATATATATATATATATACATACATACGTTTCGAAAAACATCCCAACAATATATGTATGTCATATTTAATATATATATTATTTTTTTTACAAATATTTTTAATAATCATTAATAATTGTAATGATCATTTTGGATACATGCTTTATATTCAGTTCGATTTATTCTTCATATATACTTGAGTGAAT
>Ga0157364_1007304_pt1 | contig 11439 bp, 11 predicted proteins | sample AttsexASBM2_FD_111476 | JGI IMG/M metagenome (GOLD analysis project Ga0157364, IMG submission 111476) | Fungus gardens microbial communities from leaf cutter ant in Ribeirão Preto, State of São Paulo, Brazil - Atta sexdens ASBM2 | ecosystem: Host-associated > Fungi > Mycelium > Unclassified ...
CAAATGACGAGAATTTGGCTCGTAAACTGACATTTTCAATCGAGAATAACTTTATGATGCAGACACAAATCGACTAATGTTTCTATGGGGTTATGTTGACAGATGCTCAAGTTTATTGTACGTTTATAATCTATTTATTTCGACCACCACTTACCGCTAAAGCCATTTATAGGAAAACGGCGGAAGCAAAGTTGTACATCTAATATGTTAAAAAATAACGCGTTACTTGTAACGACCTTACTTTTTTTGGTAACGATTTGATAACGCCGTTACTTTTTTTTATTAGTAACGACGTTACATCTTCTTTAGTAACGAATAACGAAATTGACTTCGTTACTCTTGTATTGTTACTTTTTTATAGGTCACGGCCGTCACGAACAATAAAATTATAGATACTAAATAAACAAAAACTTTTTGCTTATTTTTGTTTCAATCACTATTGTCGCTTTAGCATGCCGATTTTGAAGGAAAATTGAAACGCAGAAGATTTAAATTTTAGTATACATTTATTAAATTTAAATCTTTTGCAGCACGAACTTTCCGGACAACCCAATACATGCAAAATATTTTTTACCGAGACTGCGCATAAAATTCATGTAACATGCAAGAGTCGTATAAGATTCATGGATTATAAGCATCACATGCTTGTAAGATTCATATAATGTATAAGATTCGTGCAAGATTCTTGATTTACCTACGTATCATATGCGATATATTCTTATACGATATGTTCCTGTTCGAAATTCGTATGTGAAAATTTTTGGAAGATCTCACAAGAATTTTTTTTGTAAGATTTCACAATAGGAAAGCCCATGTTTTTCTTCGAGTCATTATGCAATGTCGCCACATTTTTATTAATAGTGTTCTAATAGTACTCCTAATAGTAATAAATATTCATAACCTTGAATCCAGAATCGATTTATTAACAACATTTTAATAAATGTAATTGTCAAGTTTTAAATTTATATATTATTGAATTAATTAATTGAATTAATTAAATTTATATATTTACATATAAAGTTATTGTATAAAATGTAACTATGGCGTGCCATATCACCTTTTCCTCTGCTCTGTATATATCTTTGTATATATTTTATGAATTATTGTATATATTTACAAGGATTTTTGAAAATTTATTATAAGAATTTAATTATAGATAATATATATAAAGATCTATAATTTTTAAATGATAACGAGAAATATATATATTTTTTATTTTTTTATATATTTTATAATATGTTTTATAATATGTTATAATAATAACAATAATATAATTTTATTATCATAATAATTAACACAGTAATCGAAACATTTATTCGAGTAATACTATATAAATAAATATAAATAACATAAATAATATAAATAATAATATAAATAATTAAATATTGAAATGTTTCTTTATTGATCCTTTCGATTCGATGTCTCGAAAATAGCGCACTCTATGATACTTTGCACTGTTGTGCACTACCAGCGTAAATATTTTTGTAATAGTAATACTACATGAAAGTGCTTGCGTATTTACTAATAATATAATTAATCGTATTAATAAATTTTATCATATATGTGATAATGAGTGAAAAACGTGAACACGAAGGTAGTGATACGGAAGACGGTTGGATTGGACCGTTACCTTCAGAAGCTGCTCCACAAAAGAAACAACGAGGTTAACTAACCTAACTAAGATTGTTGTCATTAATTTTTCATAATTTTAATAAATACTAAGTGAAATTCTATATATCTGTTATTGTTTTTTCACTTTTTATTCTCCTGTCAAATATATGACGTAATTATTTTCTAATAATTTAATACGAATAAAAGTAAAAAAAAAGTAAAAAAAGCTTCTCTACTCCACAGAGAAAATTTTGATTTTTCTATTGTCTCTGAGATCTTTATTCTTTATGCTTATATATATAATATTTCTTGAGATAAAAAGATTACATTTTACTTTAAAAAAATTATATGTATCATTTGAAATTTTATTTCTTTTAATTTTACAGTCTTGGAATATGAACAAGTTTACATAGATAATTTGCCATGCTGCGAATGTTACGAAAAATCTTATATGCATAGGGATGTCATTACTCATATTTTAGTAACAAGGTTAGTATTGTAATAATAATTATAATAATGTGTAACAGTTATTTTTCTCAAAATCTTATTTACATTTATATTGATACAGGTCAAATTTCGTGATAACTGCCAGCTGCGATGGACATGTAAAATTTTGGAAAAAGCAGGAAGAATTAATAGAATTCGTAAAACATTTTCGAGCTCACTTAATGGCAATACAATCAATATCTGCTAGCTGCAATGGTGTTCATGTATGTTCAGTCAGCATAGATAAAACTATGAAAATATTTGATGTTATTAATTTTGGTAAGTATTAAAGTTTACAGGTGACTCTCTTTTCAGATGTAAAGGACATATTTAATTTATTGTGTTATATATGCTATTTAAGATATGATAAACATGATAAAATTAGACTTTGTGCCACTTTGCACTGAATGGGTTTATTCAGCTGGCGATGCTATAGCTGCTGTGGCAGTATCTTCACAAGAATCAAATAAGATATATATTTATGATGGTCAAGGATCAAGTATGCCTTTACACGTATTTGAAAAACTACATACTAAACAAGTTGTCATAATGAAAGTAAGTCAGGCTATAATAGAAAATCAATGAAAAGAAAGATCAATGAAAAATATGTTAAAATAAGAAGAGAGAATAATATGTCTTTCTTTTGCAGTATAATCATGTATATGAAACATGCATTTCCGTCGATAGAGCTGGAATATTGGAATACTGGACAGGTCCAAAAATGGAATATAAATTTCCCAAATGTATATCATTTGAATCAAAATTGGACACTGACCTGTTTGAGTTTGCCAAAAATAAGACTTATCCATGCGGTTTAGCGATATCGCCTGACGGTAAACGATTTGCGTCCCTCAGTGGAGACAGAAAAGTTAGGATTTTCAATTTCCGAACGGGCAAATTATACAGAATATTTGACGAAACACTGCAGAGATTTAGCGAATTACAGCAAACTGTACAGCAACTTCCAAACATGGAATTTGGACGTAGGTGAGATGTTTGCATTTTGTGTAATTGAAGTTAAATTGATTCCAATTTTTTAATAACTATTACTTTAATTTCTATTATTATCATAGAATGGCAGTCGAGAGAGAACTGGATAAAACCGAAACAAATTTGGGAAATATTATTTTTGATGAGTCTGGTTATATTATTCTGTATCCTACCATGTTGGGTGTCAAAATGGTGAATCTTTACACAAATCGTTGTATTAAAATCATAGGAAAGCCAGAGAACATACGACCAATGCGGCTAGCATTATTCCAGGTATTGAATAAAAATTTCATCATTAAAGCATTAATCATGAAGCAACAGATATAATAAATATGTAATTCAAAATAGGGAAAAGCGAGGAAGACTACTGCCGCATTAACTGTCGAGATGGAGGCTTCCGAGAATCCCACAATGGAAATGAATCGGCCAGATCCAACATTATTTTGTACAGCTCACAAAAAAAATCGATTTTATATGTTCACGAGACGAGAACCGGAAGACACAAAGAGTCAGGAATGCGACCGCGATGTATTCAATGAGAAACCTTCTAAGGAGGACATCATATCTTCCACGGAGGCCACAAACATGCAAAAGATATACGACACGGCGATAATCCATACGGCGCTCGGCGATATCCATTTGAATCTCTTCGGCAAAGATGTTCCCAAGACAGTGGAGAATTTTTGCGTTCATGCGAAGAATGGTTACTTTAATGGTCACATATTTCATAGAGTTATCAAGGGTTTCATGATACAAACGGGCGATCCAACTGGGACTGGTACTGGTGGTGAGAGTATATGGGGAGGCGAATTCGAAGATGAATTCAAGCCAAACTTGAAGCATGACAGACCATATACTCTGAGTATGGCAAACGCAGGGCCAAATACGAACGGCAGCCAGTTTTTTATTACATTGACACCGACAGTGAGTACACATTTTTTTAACAAGTTTTCAGAAATTGATTATACATGTTCTTTAGATTTTACTTAAATATCTTGTTTGTTTTTAGCCCTGGTTAGATAATAAGCATACCGTATTTGGTCGAGTTCATAAAGGAATGGAAGTCGTTCAGAATATCAGCCAAGTAAAAACAAATCCTAAAACTGATAAGCCTTACGACGACATACGAATAGTTAGCGTGACTGTTAAATAATTTTATATAATAAAAATCAAAAAACATTAGTATAAAATGTATCAATACATTTCCCTTCTTAATAATTTCATGCTTTGTATATTTATGATGTCCATTTACTTTTGCGCCATTTGATATAATAATCCTCTGATGAAGTTATATGCTCCCGTGGCACAAACGAATAAATTGACACTCAACAAATTATAATTCTTTGGTATAATGACCATTGAGTATCTAGAATTGTGCAAATTCAGATGAGTCAGATTTATTAATTTTCTAATAAATCATAAAATCTCAAATAAAAGATATTTATATACCTTGACCAAATAGCACCTGTAACCGCAAGACTCGCGGTTTGGCTGAGAGAAATCGTATCTACAGATCGATTAATATCTCCTATGCCCGCTATAACCAGACCCCATTTAAACGTTGGCGCCCAGAAGAATATGGTTGTCGGACCTGACAAATTGATTTTTTCTCAGAGCATTTTTTGATAAACAATAATAAGATTAGAGATAAAACTGTTTAGATATATTACTTTAAATACGAAGCGCTACTACGGTCTGAAGGTTAAGATGTTGAACTATTATATTCATTTAAATGAATTAATTTCAGAAATTATAATTGCGTGCCGATATGATTATCGGGCAACGCAATCAATCCGAAATATTAATAATCCTCTCAAATCTCCCAAATTTCTCAAATTTAATCTTAAAAAACTATAATAAAGTTATTGCGAAAAATATTGTCTCAGTCGGAAATCAAATCCAGATCTCTTGTATTCCTAAGTCTTTATTTTTTAATAAATTTAGGCGTAATCTCTTTCTCAGAAAAAATTTAATTGAACAAGCCATACCTGCAGGATGCAAAAATACGACGCGAAATTTCTCGGGTAGGACCGAAGCGATCTTTAACATTAATCTTTTATAAGCACTGGGTGATGCCATAATTACTTCCGTGTACAATTATTCTGCCAAATTGAATAAATATATTTTATATAATATAAAAATTATATGAAATCTTCATAATATAGTCTGTAAAAAAAGATGTAAATAACAACTATAATAATAGCAATAACAACAACTATAATATACATATATGTTTCATACAATTTCGATAATGACTTCATTCAGAATTAATATACACTGAGTACCAAATATTTTAATTGTCCATGCATCATTATATTTAATATAAATTGTAATTATTTGTGAAGCCTAAGGACTGCCAGCTAACATTCAATTAATGTGCAAATCACTTTCTTAATTTTTGAAATAGTTTGCGAGATATTTTACACATACATTCTATACTCTTATTATATTATAATCATAATAACCTATTTTGTAAATAAGAATTCATGAAGAAGCAACAATGAAAGAATTATTATTTAGAAAAAAGAATTTAAAAGAAAAAGAAAGGTAGCGAGATATCAGACAATAACGGAATAAACATATTAATATTTTATTATTTATTTATTATTTCCATATGTAGAATTAGTTGCATAATTCTTGCAGCAATGATATAGTCCACTATACACAGTATCAATATATATAATTTTTTTGTATTAAACTGCAATTTCATGTCGACAAAATTATCTGTCACGAAAATTTGGCCTGCAGAATTAAAAAATGAAATACAATTAAATTTAAATAAATTTTAAAAATAACGAATAAAATTGAGATAAAATGTCTATAATAATAAAAGATAGAAGATCTTACAAGAAGAAACCATTGAACGAGATGGAAGAGTTGAAATATCTGATATGTGCTATTGACAGTTGGTACGTGCAATTTAATTTAGGAAATTCCAATGAATTTCAACGATCAAAATTATCGCGTGTTTGGTAGAAGAGAAACAATTAACGTTTAATTCCTGGCAATTATTAACCGTTCTAGTTTCAAAGTATAATATTTATAGCAAATACCCAAGCATTCCATCGCCGCCGTCGAACAGCATAATTTTACCCCCGAGAGTTGAAGAAAGTCTTTGCCTTCCACCCAGGAGACCGCCTTGCGTTCCACCACCTCGATGTTATCCGATAATACCTGGGCCTTGTTGCCCCCAGTTGTCACTTCCGATATATTTTCTTTACTGCAATCCTTGCAGTCCATTACCGTATTATTCAAGCAAATAGAAGGATCAAGAAAATAAAAAAACGTAAAAAATTAACTTATTGATTGTTACGTCTTTTACATATAAATGACGTCCAATTTCATGAAAAACTCTCAGAAAGCTATACACATTTTCTTTTTTATAATTTATTTCCTTTTTATCTTAAAACATTTAAGATTTAAATATTAATAGAGTCTGTATATATTTTCGACATAAAAAAGTAAATTATGAAAAAAAACATATTGACTTCCTGGAAATATTTCACAAGATGATATTTATGAAAGATATGCAATCAGTGTGTTAAGACATTATATAATATTTATTTTAGCTTATGCACTGTTTGTTATTTTAGGATAAGCAACGACGAGTATAAAGATCAAAAAGGAAATCCTTTCATGATTGAAATAAAGGAAGGAAATTTATTACAAATTCATATAAAACATTCATGTTTTGCTTGATTTTAACGAAAAATCTGTACGATCGACAGAATCTAATCAAAATATCGGATATCTTTTTCTCTTTTTGAAAAAAACGAGATCAATGCAGTCTCATAATGGTGGTCCATTTCGACATCATATGGTCTGTTTTCTGTTTTTGCACTAGACTGCACTAGAACTTTCTTTCTCGTTTTCGACAAATGTCAAACATATACCTATCTCACTTTAATTTCCAAAAGTGTAGTACACTAGTTTAGCCGCAGAAAACAGACCTATAAAATAATATCGCGTCGCGTATTTCACAGAATTGCATGATATGTTCCAAATAAAAGCATCACTGCCGTTCTTATAAACAATATCAATGATGAATAAACTCCATTATGATACAGACAGAATCGTATTCGTACCTCACGCGCATCTATCGTAGCTTAAATATCGATAGCAAATAATCGAGGCTACTTTGCCTACGAGATTATTTTGCTCGATCGATTGTATGTTTATTTTGTTCCCACCAACACAGCAATATTATCTATATTTCTGTATTGCTCGAGGATTCCGACGTTGGCGAACGTATCTTTATACTGATTATATTTTAGCATATACGTTCTCCTTTAAGTTCAAACAATTCGAAACAAAGGTTGCAATCATTGCAGATTTCAGCGAAACCATTTTTTTTTTTTTTTTTCAGAAAAATGCTTTTTTTCAGAAAAATGTTATGAATTCCCGTATGTCTCGATTCTTTTAATCAAATAATTTTCATCTGCTATTGGAGTTGTATCTTTGATCTATTGAGGGGGAACACCATCCCAGTCAGAAATGATAATCGAATCGATGTCGATTCGATTATCATTTTTTGACTGGGAGCCTTGAGACCTAAAATTAAATGATATCTAATTTTGGCAATTTTTTGTAGTAAACTAAATAAAATCAAGTAAATTGTTTTTAAGGGCTTTACTATATGAATTTTCTTGAGAATAGAACTTAAGAGTACAAACAATTTGTATTTTTAATTTTTATCACAAAATGGCGAGTGCATAATGCACATATAGTGTACACGGAATTTTCTACTATTTTTATGTGGAACAAAAATCCTAAACTTTTTATATCTATATATAATTTTTTATATCTACATTAAAGCTAAAGAAATACGTAGGATTATTTCAAAATAATTATTTTTGCAAAAATGTTCAAAAAAAAGCATTATACTTTCGATCAAAAAATTTCATCTTTAAATGTTAATAATAAAAAAAATTTTAATATATCACAAAAATCCTACTTTTCTAGATTAAATATCTAAGAGTAATTTGTACAAATTTCAAGTGAACCGATTAAGAATTGTAAAAAGTTATCGTGTACATCATACATATTTGTAAACCTCGTTTTGAGAAAAACGCATTTAAAGTTTTCAGCTTATAAAATTATAAATCGGAATTGTGCCTTTAGTCTGCAATGTCTGCGCCATACATTTTACAAGTGGCAATATCTATTTGCCAAAACTTGTTTCTTTGAAAATTTGAATTTCCTTTTATCTGTGGAACTCTGCTGCACGATATCCGCTTGCAAACTCAGCGACGAGACAATGCAAGATATTGATTCTAATTATACAGTTGATTATACCGACTTAAAATGTAACTATTGAAATATTATTAGTCTTAACAATATGAACTATAAATTTAAGTAAACAAAATTTCGATTGTTTTCAAATCTCAAGGATGATGTTCCCCTTATATATCGTGAATTTTTAGCGGGAGACAATTAAAATATTAATTAAATACAAATTGGTGTTTTTTTGGCGCGGAGGTAGCAAAGCGATTGACTTTCCCGTTACCAACTGATATTATTAAGTAATATTATTATCATTATTACTAACATGCTGCCTTATAAACATTCATAATCTACATTATTGATTACATTGTTGGCTTATTTATAATTCAAAGAAATGATGAGCTTACAATAATATTTCAAGTAGACCGTTAGCACACACACACACACACATAGCACAAATATGACGTGAAATATTGGGAGATCTTTGCAGAATTTTCTTTCTGAAACGTCAAAACTAATTTTACTCAAAGCCACATTATCGTAAATTACATTCGTCTGTTTGCGTGAGCTTACATATCAGATGCAGAGTATTACATTTGTATCTCATAAATGTAATTTTTTATCACATGTTCTGTCTCGTTATCGATAACTTTATTTCTGATATAATATCGCGCTGAGCTCTTATTTTATTCAGTAGCCTCGTGACAAATCATAACATCGTATTCGTTATGATGAGTCACATACAATAAGACCCATTCGAAACGGAAATGTAATAACAGTCATTCTTTATATACGTGGCGCGAATAAAAATGCGACGCAACGTCGGAGCTCTCTCATAAAATTGTGACTTATATTGCTTACGCATACATACGTATGTGCATGTTTCGCTCTAAAGGGCTTACCAGATTGCTTGATGCATTTTGAGGATAGGTGGAATTAAAAATACAACATTTTGACATTAAAAATGTATTTTACATGCGTATTTGAGATTGCATGTATTTATTTACACAATCTCATATCTAAAAGAGTGTGAAATCAGAAAATTTTTCATTTCTTATCTTTCATATGAAATTTGACTATGTTCCATAAAGAACTATGCTCGTGTATAACTTCCAGAAATTTAATCTGAAGCACGAAACCCATCTTATACTATTTATCGAGACTTGGCACATTTTAATGTTTTGGCATTTCAATGAAATTATGACCTTTTTCTAAAATTAATTTTTCTTTTCAAAAGGTCACAATATTTATAGAAAAAACTAAAATCATAAATTTAAAAAAATATTGCATCTAACAAAATATTTGGATTTTGTAACAAATCAATCCTACAATTATTCTGTCTACATAGTTTAAAATACAGAGTTTCACAACAATAAATATTATATATTTATAGAAAATTTTTTAAAATATATCTAACAAAATATTTGGATTTTGTAACAAATCAATCCCACAGTTATTTTGTCTACACAGTTTAAAATACAGAGTTTCATAGCAATAAACATTATATATTTTTAGAAAAGATAGATATAGAAAGAAGAGAAGTAAACAAATCGATTTATTGTTATTTTATAGTTTTTCAGAAAATTATATAAATAAATACATTTTTAACATCAAAGTATACTTTATATTCCATCCTTCAAAGAAAAGAAAAAAATTCATTAAAAATTATATTTTTTCACAGTTAACCTTTATTAAATCCTTATCCATTTGACTTTTTGAAAGGAGGAACGTATCTCATTTAATTAACTTTTCTATTGTAAAAGTATATTTAAGTATATTTTGGAGTCAAAATTTTATTCGTAGAACAGATATTTATCATGTTGGTAAAAATTATGTAGTATGTAAAGCCCAAAAATTTTCAAATTAATCTGTATCCACTAGTATCATCCAACATCATCGTTAGATTCTTCTGTCATTAAGATACAAGAGAATCTCATTTATATATACATATATAATAAACATCATCAGAAATTTATATTATCAGAATCGTGAATTGATTTGAATGAAGATAACACTGTACATTGTGTATCAAACCACTCAAATCTTTCACAGTTGAATCCAAAAATTTGACTACGAAAATAATTTTTTATATTTTATAACATTTACTACAATATTTTTTTTTATTAAAATTTGAATAATTCCTTTTAAATTGAGCCTTATTGACTCAACATTCATCAGAGATATCATTTTTTTTTTAACTGGAAAAGAATTATACTCATTCGGATCCACCTCGTTCGAATTGTATGCCAACTAGAGCGGCAAAACTGCGTTGCATTTCAACGAAAAAGCTTCAGTTGAAAAGAACGACCAATCCTTTATTTTCTTGCGCACGAATACAAAAGCCCTGAGGTCTAGTTTCTTTCGTGCGCTACTAGCAACATCGCTACGTGTTGTAGACACGAATTTCTTTGAATTCCAATTTTGTGCCAGGCATTCTGAGAATTCGCTCAATATTCTTCGCGCTCCGCGTTACCGATTCGCTGCATAACCACCTTTATCAGAGATACGTTTTCTCGCCTACGTCGCACGATCCTCACATATTTGCACAGATAGTACACGTATTCGCGGACCGAAGAACATACTCGGACGATCGATATCTGATGAAATCACTTCTCTGTCTCCGTCGTATACGAAGTGCTGTGCGAGGAGAACGTTAGAGAACGAAGAGGTTCTCGCAGCTCTTAGTTTTCCTCTTGAAGCCAAGCAGGTGCTTCAGAATCCGCCTGCGGTGTTTACTACGACGGCGCCTAGTTGCCTGATCCCGGCTGCGCTGCGGATTCAGCTTGATTTGTGCCAGAATTCCGACCAAGAGCTCGTCTACGTGATGAGCCAAACCCGAGGACGTCTCGATAAATTTGCAACCGCAACTGTTCGCTAAACGGCGGCCAACTGTCGGCAGCAATAGTGAACTCAAATGTCATACGACTAATTAAAATTTCAAACTTTAAATTCTAAAATTTAGGATAAAATGATGATGCTGTGTATTTTAATATATATATATATATATATATATATATATATATATATATATATATATATATATATATATTTTTATATTTATTTTTTATTTTTTTTTTTTTTTTTAATTTTTTTTTTTTTTTTTTTTATTTTTTTTTTTTTTTTTATTTC
>Ga0157364_1007305_pt1 | contig 11436 bp, 6 predicted proteins | sample AttsexASBM2_FD_111476 | JGI IMG/M metagenome (GOLD analysis project Ga0157364, IMG submission 111476) | Fungus gardens microbial communities from leaf cutter ant in Ribeirão Preto, State of São Paulo, Brazil - Atta sexdens ASBM2 | ecosystem: Host-associated > Fungi > Mycelium > Unclassified ...
ATTATCTCTCACCTTCCCTCCATTAAAAATTATATTAGGATTCGCTCGCCGAATTACGTCGAACATAAAAAAAAACAAACGATCATCTCATTTAACTCTCGACATCAACACGTTTCAATATAGTTTCAATATTACATTATAATGTTACTTGTGTCTCTTTAGACTCTCGATTAAAATGAATTGGGAATCTTTTAGAATTTTCCTCATAATCGCCTCGCCTCTCGTTCTATTTTCCTCAATATTTTTTAGTCGTTCACACTTCGATGTATTTTCATTGCATATTTGTTTTCAGAGGATTTTCTCGCGGAACACGATAAATCTGTCTGTCTCCTTCTCCGCGTCACTATCTCTCTCTTGGACGAGGTCGCGCGACTTCGTGCCAACTCCATCGACGGTTAGACGAGCGTGACTCGTTGCGCGCATTGAGTCACACTACGCTTTCATAGAGACCGAACCAGTCACAGGGGCGAAGCGGTGAATGAAACCCACAGGTGTAGAAAGTTCGCGAGAAAGTCGCCGTCGCCTTTCCGTTCGTAAAACTCACACCGTCGCGCACACGCACGTGTACTCGCTCTCGTGCATACGTCCTCCTCTCACTCTTTCGTCATTACGGCCGTTATTGATTGTGCAGACCGAAATCCATTCTCGTTGAATTTCTAAAAGCGGTGTTTACCTTACCGATAAAAATATCTTTTTAATCTCTCTTCATTTCTGACGCTTTGATTTTCTAGTATCTCTCAACGAGTACTAATTACTCGTTATCATCGTTTTATTTTTAGAACCGAAAGTGTCGTAGGACCGTCAAATGAAACAACGAATCGCTGGAGAATTATATTGCCTATAAAGTATATATCACTGTGAATGCGTTCGCGCGCCACTAAATCTTTCGCAATAGGCGAGCCGTATCCGCGCGAGACACCCGTTATAGCGCGGGTGTCCGTATGCGTGTGCATACGGCTTATTGACACAGAGGCTCGCTCGCTCGCTCTCATTGGCACCACATGCCGTGAATGCCACTCGGCTCGGAGTCGCCGTGTGACTTTCGCACACGCGGCCCCGTGCACGAGTACGTGCACGTATCTTCTTACGTGCAAACCGCGCGACGATACACATCGATTGCGTTCGGCAACCGAGAAGGTGGATATTGACGCGTGGATATTCTTGCCATTCTCGCGGAATCGCAGCGGCTGCGCGCACACGCACACGCACACGCACACGCTCTCGCGCGCCATATACGCCGCGAAGTCGATCCGGCATGAATGAAACCATGATTTCCACGCATGACGCAAAAGTAGGCGACTCGAGTGGCGGGACAAGGTGCGGTGCAACGCGGGGCGGGGCGGAGCGACGCGTGAAAACGAGTAGAGGCCTCGACTCTCGGTGTGAATTTTTCACGGCATGACTTCACTTCTATACGGAGTCTCATTGACAACTCACCGACGGACATTCTTCGCGATAATTAATTTACAAATATCGCAAATGAACAATGCGTAATTGTCGTTTCTCGTAAAAGTGTTGCAACGTCGCAACACATCAATTACCTTCGCGCTAATGACGCTCTTGTTCTTACGATGAATTAAGGACTGCGCACAATGGAAGAAATATTAGGAGTAGGAATAAATATTATGATTTTAACTCATCAGAAATTGGTTACAGGATTTCTAATATATTAAAATCGTATAGTATTTATATTTTCTCCATTGTGCGCAGGGTCTTGATTTATTATATTTTATATTAGAATTCTGATTGTTCTGAGAGATGGGAAATAATAACCATTTTGGATAAAGTCTGTTAACCCTCTGTTCCTTTTTGTTTTACTTAAACTCGCGTGGTGAACGTCATATCGCAGTTAAAGAGTGAACAGCAGGAAAAGCGAATATATATGCATATCGGTAGCTGTTATATTGCGCATAATGACCGTTGCCCTCATTTATTCATCGCCTCGTCATAGGTAGGAAACGGTTTCCAAGATAGTCCGGAAGTCGACACTCATTCACAAAGTATTTATATTTGAGTTGTTTATTGCCATACTAATCGCCTAAATACACTGTGAGGGAGTGGAGTGGAAAAAAAATGTTTTATCAATACGCATTCGATTGTTTTATCACTTAAAAATGTATTCGCTGTACAAGATTAAGTCGAGGAGAGTTTAAAGCAGTATTTCCACGATGCTTCGTTGAAACGTCGTCGTCGTGTAACAACTATTTGTTCATCTCCAATTTTCGAGGGCTTAACAATTTATCTAACTTATGATATTTATCTAACACGACAAATCGAATACGAGAAGAAATACATACGTCGAAAATTGCTGTATAGGAATAAAAGAAACGCAAAAATATTACACGTATATGCTTTCGCAAAAGAATCGACCTTCTTTTACTTCTCTATTACCTAGCAAAAAGCTAATCATTGTAATGACGCACGCGATGATGTTGAATACCTATCTCGTAACTATTCTGTATATTCGCGGTTGCAATTCAATTGCAATTTTACTATGATAAATCTATTGGAACATCCGCGACCTTCTGGCAGTGACGTGTCTCTCTTTTAAGCACGACGCGATATATCGATACCTGGATCGTGTTAATCAATACAATAAGTAATTCTACACGCGAGCGCCCCGCAGACGTACTCTCGATAGTCTCGATATCCTAAGGCTAAACCTATCGAGCTCTCTCGACTCCAGTAGCGGATCGAACTCGCGCGCTCGAATCTCGCTATGTAATCGCGCACTCTCTCTTTCTCTCCCCCCGTCTCTTTACCCCCGCTATCTCCCTCCTTCTCGCACCTTCTCTTATTCTCTTTCACTCTCTCTTTCTCGTTCAAGTAACACGAGAATACCACCGCCACGCTATCTTCATGTTTGCCAACTCCGTTATCTCACGTTCCTCCATTTCGATCTCCTCTCTCCTTCTATCCTCTTTGCCCTCCCCCCCTTCTCTCTCTCTCTCTCTCTCTCTCTTTCTCACTCACTTTTTGCTCACAATCTTTTCTCCTTGTCTATGTCCTGTCGACTCGTTTCTTCCTCTTTGGTCTGGTTTTGCGCGAGCAGCGAGTGCAATGGCAATCTACGAGCAAGTCGTCGTTATGCGTTGTCGCGTCACATCCGGCCTCTCCGCGATCATTCCCTTTCTTTCTCTCTTTCTCTTTCTCCCTCCCTTTCTTTCCCTCTGCCGATCGTCCGTCCTTCCCTCTCTCTCTCACCGCGCCTTTCATTCATTTACCGTGCGGCTCGAGTGTCTCTGTTTCTAGCACTCCTCTTCATCGACCTGTCCGAAGAATTCGTTACGCGTCATCGATTCAAGTGTCTCGTTCTCCTTTTCTTTCCCTCTCATTGCAGTTACTCGACGGCTATTCTGTTGGACCAATTTGTTCATTCTTTATCCATCTTTTCTATTCTACCTCTTTTCCCAGGTAAATAATGATATCTCGAGACAATATAAACTATCCAGAATTCGTCATACGTTCGTAAAAAATCTTTTATTCACAACGATACTATCATCCTGTGAAGTATTGATCTTTTCTCCCGTTATACCCAGTATATCTCAAGGCAGAAATATTTCTTTTTTCCCTTCTAATCTATCTATCTTTTTCTTCTCGCCTTCGTCCGATTACTCCGAGTGAGGGGATACGATGGGGTTGGATTGGAGCAGCTTGACGAGGCATTTCGTCGATTTTCGACCGGAAGTTTGGACATATCGGTGAGCTTTTCGGAACAATGATTTTCGGCGGAACAATGATTATCGTATTGGGAGCGATGAATTATGGGGACGATAATTAATGAATCATTAACGTGAGTTCATACGACAAAACCGATCGATGTAACGTAGATAACGACATGATTACACAATCGCATCGATAAAATAAATACGTTGTCGCGAGCAAGCTGGAGTTTGTGTCTACTTTTTCAAACCGATTACAAGTATATCTATTAAAAGTAATTCCGATGTTAAAATTCAAATTCCATTGAAAAGTAAGATTCTTCCATAAAGCATAAAGTATAAAAAGATCAACCAATCAGAGTTTTTTATTTTAAGGAAAGAAAGGAAACGAAAGACTTTGATTGATTTATTTTCTTATGCTTTATGCGTTATTCGTTATGCAAGACTATGTGTTCTTTTCTATTTTTCATTTCTTTTCCATACTTTTATAATATATGTTTTATAATGCATATGATGGCTCTTTTTATATCAATTATGTGTTGTTATATTTATAACAGTACGTAACAGTAAAAATTAATTTTTTGTAGTAATCGAGAATAGAATAATTGACATTGGAATGATCGAAATTATTTGTCGAAGAGGGAGGTATTGTATAACATGCAAAACGATTCAAATTATATTCGCGATGATAGCGCTCATATCGGATGAATGATATGTATGTAAAAAACGGTCGAGGTGAACGGAGGTGAGATAAACGAGATAAACTTATTTCCGGTGCACCGTCAGTGAAAAACAGACGCTGGCGTGATGTCGTAGTATGCGTTATCCTTCTTACATATATATTCGTACATATATAATAAGAGGGACATTTCCTTTTTAGTTTATTGCTTCGTATCGCATGCGATTTCCCGCGTCAAGTGATACTTCTAATTGCTGTCGCGCAAAATTACTCTCATGTCACACTTATCGGCATGCGTCGGTGGTGTATATTCGCGATTCGCGAAATGGGTACGCGAAGAAACGAGAATAGAACGTACGTCACGAATTAGGTGCGGTCTTGACAATTACATTCTGCTTTTATCCTAACGATGTCACGAGCTTTCAACTTAAAAGGATTAACTCTCGTGTGCACCACACCTACTTCCCTTCTGTACAAAAATATACTCGGTCTCCTCCGGGAATGTATATGTAGTTCCTTATTATATAATTCCAACGCAAACACTCGAGTTCTGTAGTATACCTTCGAGATGAAAAATTCAGAAATATCATGGCCTGTCCCAATAAATCATCCGACGAGAGGCAGCTTTTGAGAATAATGCAAAATTAGCAGGATCGCAGTGCAATTAACAGTTTTGAAGATGCGTGATTTCAATTCATTTGTCAGAAGTAGTGCGGAATAATTACTCGTTTCTTCTGCTACATCGTAAGTTATCGATTTAGAGATTACCCATGCGATTCCTTTGAATCACGTATTATCAGAAAGGGGATAGATACACGATATCTACAACTTTGTTTTACTCAGCATTTTCTTCGCGCGCGCTGCACGGATGGGGTCAATGCGACTCGATGCGTGTCTAGTCAAGGGTTAAGAGAGTGAGAATCGATTCCATTGCATTATGTCTGTTTTTTTTTTATCGCGTTTTCTTCCCGTTGTCTCTCTTCAGTGCTTCTTCTCATTCGTTCCCCCTTTTGCGTATATATATATATATATATATCTATATATATATATATATATATATGCAACTCTTTTACTGCCTCTGCCCTGCGCCTCATCCTCGGCTTCTTTAACTTTTCCCTGGCCGTCCTTGGAGGGGAAAGGGAACGTTGACCTCTCGCTGGTTCCTCACAGGCGCGGTCTCGCTCGAGGTTTCATTCAGAATACGACGCCGAGAGCGAAATCCTTCGTCGATATGTACTATAAGGAGTGATGCGGCGAAAGTGCGTGAATATATATATATATATATATATATATATTCGCCGACTTGGACTATACAAAATCGTTCCAAACTTATCGAGCTATTATATTCTAGCTGGAAAGTCTCCGATAAAAATTTAATGTATTTTTTTGACCAAATTTACTGAACAATTATATTAATGCCCGCTTCTACCGATGTAGGTTAATTTTAATTTCGATTTAACTTTATCTTTTTCTAATTCTTAAAACTAGGAAAAGATGCAGAGTTGGTTGAACAGAGATAAAAAAACTACTTCGGTAGAAACGGGCATAACTCTGTCTAGTAACTGAGAAGTAAAACTACTTAGGATTCCATTCAAGATGTAACGTACGCACGCTTTGCCTTCAGTTTTTGCGCACCAAAGATGAACAAAGTCTGAAGCCGTTTACTGAATAAAACAAGGCAATAAATGAACTACGCAATTATTTTATTAATAGTAGACAATGACAGGCAGGTGTCTGGACAGGTGTCTGCATATTTTTTGTCAGGAAAATTACCTCAATCTGAATGAAATTCTATCGAGTTCTTATCCATTTCCTTATACGCAATATTGTTACAATCGATGAGAATACAATAATATTAAGCAATACAATTACTGGGATAAGTATTTAGAAAAACTTACATACATATTTCTATTAAGACTTATTATTCCTCATCATCAATATTGAATGAGACCTTTAATTAAACTGTCAAAAGTTTCATATATGTTATCAGCGAATTAAACTTTACGAGAAAGCATAAACGAGTAACATAACTTTACACCATAGTTAATTTTAAATAAGCGGATTGTGTGTAGTCTTACATATAGTTGAGATCTTATGAAGAGATCAAAGGTTCGCGTTTCACCGCAAAATTTGTCCGAACGAGAATAAGATTAAGATTGGCATTTGTATATAGGACATGCTCGACTAGGCATAGAAACGCGGCTGCCACACTTCCGTTTATTTTCCCACTTACGATTGACGGTATTGCGCGAGTCCGGCGCCGAAGTTGCGAACGGCCGAGCGCTGGTTTTCAAGACGAGGCGCGCACTGATCAATGATCGACGTCAATGGTGGACGTAGAATTGATTGATTGGCGCTTGAGGGAAGGCCGACGGGAATAGAGAACACGAGCGAGCGGGCGGACGAATGACTTGAATTAAACGGAGGCTTAATGAACCTCGTTCGAATGGGAGTCGCCGGCTTTAAATAGGACGGCAGAAGCCGAGCGAGCAAATTTGAAGAGCACGACGAGCGTGTCATGGACGCGGAGGCGCGTGAACGCGTATCTTCGCGTGGATCCGCTTTATTTTAAGTAGGCGAGCCTGAAAATAAATTAGACCCTTAGATCAATGAAAGACAGCCTCCGGTTCAGATACCAAGGATATACAGACTGCCTCTTTTTTTTTTCTCACGAATGGAGTGTGTTTTCTGTAATTCTAATTTCAGTCCCTTTTTTTTAACATTTTTACATTTAATTAATAATTTTATTTTAAAAGTTTGAAATTGTATTTGTTATCACAGCTAAAATTAATTCTTATATGCATAATGTCATTTGAAATGCACTATGACTTACGTATATTTACAAGATTTTTAAACGGTTGAAAAATTATATAAGCAGTTATTATATTTGAGAGATGTTTTTTCGGCAATGTTGAAGCATAAATTGTCGGAATAAAATTTAACCAACGCTTCCGATATACGCGCGACGATCAGTGAATTACTGTCGGATATCACGATAAAATATCATCACAATGAGACCGTAACATTGAATGAAACCACTCGATAGTGCACTCAGACTTCATTGCAATGCAAATTTTGTTGCGTAAATCTCACCGCGTAAACACGTTCAATCCACGTTATCCCTTAGAGCATTTTGAATTTTCACACATTTTCGCTTGTTCGCGCCTCGTTTCAACGGGATCTCGTTGGTCCACGTCGAAAATGGAGGCATGCCACCTCAAGGCATAAATTCCAGAATTAATAAATTCCGGAATATAAATATATCATTCGGCGTTAATGAGCCGATAAACATTAAGTCGCGTCGTGGAATTCGCGCGATAGCGCGTCCTAATGCGTGCAGCGTGCGTGCGAAAAGGGAAAAGCGAAAAGAGAGAAAAGAGAAAAAGGGAAGAGGAAAAAAAAAGAAGGAAAAGGCGAATCGCGTGCGTCGCGCGTATACTCGTCGACCGCTATAAATACGTAAGATGCAGTCGAATGCGGGCCGCGTGCGTGTGCCCGCGCGTACGCACGCCCACATGCGTGCGCGCGCGTGCGTGTAATTCCGACGTTCCAGCGTTTCTCCGCGCGTATACGACGCCGCTTGAATGCCGAAAATAGTTTTTCGCATGCGAGAGAGGAGGCGAGCGCGTGGGTCGACGTGCGTAGGCGCACACCTCGTGTGTGTGTGTGTGTGTGTGTGTGTGTGTGTGTGTGTGTGTGTTTATATTTTATATTTATTTTTTATGTATACTTTTTTCAATCGTATTTTCCACGCATATCGCTGAGAAAAATATCTGATTGGATTAATTAAAATTTTGATTAAAAGTGAATGAATTAGAATTTTTTTTATTATCGATATAATATTAATGTAATATTATCTTTAACCTCGGCTCACTTTATTATTCTTTATCTTTTTCTAATGTTCACTTTTACGCAATGTAGATTGACTTTATTCTCGGTTTCAGTTATTCTTTATCCTTTTTTAATTTTTAGAACTAGAAAAAGATAAATAAGCTAAATAAAATTAAAATTAATCTATACAGTGGTAGAAATAAGCACAAGTCTTTAAAAATGAGAAGAAGATAAAGTAACCGAGATTAAAGTTTATCTTACATTGTACAATCGAGCCTAAATGGAATTCTATAGTTGAGATAAATGGAATTCTGAGTGATATAATCGAAATCTTTTGATTCATCTATATTTTCAACAAAATTTTTTTCACAGTACACGTATATGCTTAGCTAAATATCAGTGTAAGTACGTTCCAGAATCATGCATTCATTATTTGGCTTTCTAATAGTGCAGGAAATACTTAAAGAATAAATTGTCTAGATAGCGAGGTTATTCGATTTTTCATTAATAATAATTATGAGATTATAGAGAATAACGAGATATCGATGAATGAATCTATTATGCTTTCTCAATCTCACCATCATGCATGAATTTCTCAATAATGAAACTCGAACGTTTTTTAAAATCAAAACAGTAACAGTAATTAACGCCAGATGTTTCTTGATTTTATTTCCGTACTTTATACATTTCCGTATGCTGTAATTTCCTATCCATATATTTCTGTTATAATAATCCGATAACCTTAAGCTGTTATGTCAAAGGAATCCGCTTATCTAGAGTTACACTTCCGCTCGCCAGACAGCCAGACTCGTATCTGCATGCAGGTTTTCGTCAAACAACTCGATGGTTACGCCTCTCTTTTTCGATTTCAACGGCAATAAGGTCGTCCCGGAGAAATTCGAGACGAAATATTGGCCTGCTTGTTCTTGCTCGTATCTGAAAGATATCTCGTGTAGGTTCGTCCCTGCTCAGGAGAATACGCAAAAAACGGGACACGGTCCGACATATAACTGACACACGCGCTCACGCATACACACGTGTCGAGGGAGACGATCGCGGGGCAGATATATAAACTTTCTCGCGAATATCGCGCCTTGTGGAACGAGTGGGTGGTTGGTTGGTCGGTCGTTCGGTCGGTCGGTCGGTCGGTTGGTTGGTTGGTTGGTTGGTTGGTTGGTTGGGCGAAGACCCCGAGACCATATGGCGTCCACATTCCGTTTCTCGGGTGGCAGAGTGATCGTGCGAGCGAGTGAGTCGAAGCATTCGCTTGCTTGTGGGTGAGCCTGCCGAAGGAAGAGGCGCGTAGTACGTTTAACTCTTTCGGCCCTAACTCTCTTCCCAGCGGCGGCGGGGGAACCAATGAGGATATACCGCTTCATGCCTCGTGTCGTTTAAGTCGTTTCCCGGCGATGCCGACGAGCACCGGGAAAAACCTTCCCTTCCCGGTACTCGGAGGTTCTTAACCCTGCCCACGCGTAAACGCGTAAAACCCACGCGCGAACGCGTGAAAATAATTAAACAGAATTTAACGCTCGCCGATTCCGCGTCGAGGAAAAATTAAGCAGCGATGATTATAAAATGAAGGAAGTATGCACAGGATATGATTGTGTGAAATATTATTCTTCTCGAGAACTGCACTCTTGGACTTCCTGCCAGTCTGAAAGAATAATTCTTGATAAATTTATATTTAAAATCCTATTGTTAAGTAAAGTAAGGCAAGGTAATTTGAATAGGTTAGGTTAACAGAAATTTTAAAATTATGTAAGAAATTGAGGTCGCGTAATATATTCCGTTAACCTCTTGGTGACGAATTTGTGAAAATCAGAAAATTTTATTTGATGTTTCAAATATATTTATTTAAAAAATATACTAAAACAAATATAACACTAGGAAATATTTGCTATTTTAATTTTCTTTAATTTTGTTATTCCCTAGAAAATATTCACTCCTAATAGTACTATACTTTGCTAAACAGTCACACTGAGAAAAAAATACTATTGATTCAATTAAAGTCTATATTACGAGCTGTCATTAACATAGTAATTAATTCATGCATATTTTTATTGACCTATAAAGACCTTGATTATTGAAATAATAATTTATGCCTTTATATCAATAAAAATATACATGAATTATTGAATTAAACACTTATGCTAACGACAGGCCGTAATACAGATTTTAATTGAATCAACAGCATTTTTTCTCAGTGCAGGTAAAACTATAAAACTGGCACATATGTGCCAGTCATAATGGAAGAAACTCACCGTGATTTCTTTCGCTACAGTATTCCTGACAGTATTCCTTAAAAGATTGAACATACAAAATATGCATTAGTGCAATAGAATATATTTTACATATTAATTTATTTGAATACATTATCGCGATATATCTCAATCTTTTATACAATTTCAAAATTTCTGTTAATCTATCGAAATTATCCCGCTTTACCCTACATATCTTAATTTGTAATTTGCGCAACATTTGAGACGCCTGAATATTATATCGATTTTATGTCACGCATCTGTAAGATGCAGAAGATATTTTCAGAATCGCATTTGTATTCACGAAATTAGTGCCAGCGTGTGCAATACAATTTCAAATTTAAAGTTTCTGCTCGACGTAAAATTCTCTTTTGTAGTATGGATTTTGTATATATCCCCTTGGAATGGGACTTCGCCAACTGTGTGTAAGACGAGCTTTATATTCCATTATGAGACTTGGAAGGCTGGGTGTATCGTTGTCGGTGACTTGAAACTGCGGATGCAGGTACCTAGAACAATATCGGACTGTAAGCAGGTATCACACTGCAGCCAACGGAAAAACCGGAAGACGCAGGGATGTCCATTGTCCCCTTGTACTTCGCACGCCTCTCATTCTACTGAAATCCTTTTCCCCGAAAATGTCTTCGTTACACCATGTGTCGTTTCGGGTTTACCTGCGGATTTCTTAGCTGTAACATATAATGGCTGCGTAATGAAGTGCGTCGTAAAGAATGAGACATAGAAAAAAAAAAATTCTTCTTTCTACTAAGAAAACATTCCAAAAATGCTTAGAATGATTTCATAACGCGATACACTTTCCACTATTAAGGATCGTGTTTATCGATCATCGAAAAATGTAAAATTTCCGACACAGTGAATTAATTATCGAGAACGGAACGTTTTTTTTCCTCGACGAAGTTCAGATGACTTGATCTTGAGAATGAACGCAATGATTGCATATGATGTTTAAAAGCAGGATTAATAAAAATCATATTTTAAACTA
>Ga0157364_1007306_pt1 | contig 11436 bp, 2 predicted proteins | sample AttsexASBM2_FD_111476 | JGI IMG/M metagenome (GOLD analysis project Ga0157364, IMG submission 111476) | Fungus gardens microbial communities from leaf cutter ant in Ribeirão Preto, State of São Paulo, Brazil - Atta sexdens ASBM2 | ecosystem: Host-associated > Fungi > Mycelium > Unclassified ...
AAACACACACAAACACACACACACACATACACACACACACACACACACACACACACACACACACACACACACACATCATATTATAAAAAAATAATTTGAAATATTATTAATTGTATTGCTTGTATTTAGATTATTATATAGTATTTACATTGTTATGTTAATTTAAGGTCAGTCTAATTATAAGTTCGAAATAAGCCAAGATCAGGATTGGTATCTCGTTATCTCATAAAAATAACTTGTTATTGTTACTGTTCTTTTTTCTAAAAAATAAGAATAAAAATACTTGTTCTCGTTACTCGTTATTGATTTACAAAAGTAATTCGTTATCTCGTTATAAAGTAAATCGCTACTCAATATAACGAACATCGTTACATTTTCGTTACTTTTTTTTTCTTAACACTAATAGAATATTATATTCAGATTTTTTTCGGTAAATGTAAAAATGATGTGAAAATTCTATTTTTTATTAGAGGAATAGAACTCAAAAATATATGCCCATAATAAACATTGTGCGTTATTTTCATGAATGTAATAAATGCTGTCACATAACATATATTACATTTTTTATAATTTTTATACTTAAATAAATTTATTTTTTGTATTACTTTTAATAAGATATCTTTAAATTATACGTTTAACTTTTAATACATATACAATTTCTTTTTACTGTGCATGATGGGTCATTTGTGTATGAGTTAATTTCCATGAGTTAATTTTTGCAAATAAACAAAGATTATGAAGATTCTTATATATATTTTAACATCTTTAAAAAATATTTATGAAGTTGTATATTTAAAAAGAAAGAAAGAATAGAAAGAATTATTTAGCCAGATGCAGTATTTCGAAGAGAAAAAACAAGATATAAACAACTCATGAATACTCTACTCTTTGCTCTAAGAGCAAAATTATATTGTATAATGAAAAAATAATATTGTTTGTTTGCATTATATACATATATTTAATTTGTGAGATATAATACAGAAAAAGTTTTATTTTAAGAAATTAAATATACTGTAAAGATTATATCTGAGTTAGGCTATACGTGTAAACTATGAAAACAATGAAAAAAAGATGTCGTGATTTAGACAGACAATTAGACTGTTAATGTTTCATCTCTGTTTTCTAAGGCTATAGTTATGATTAAACTTTTACGTAGTTAAAAATAAAATAATGATGAAAGTAACTAGTAAAATCGTTACCGTTGCTCTAAAAATGTAATTGCGTTACTATTACTCAGAAGAAAATGTAACGTCTTTATCCATTATCGAAAAAAAATAACAGTAATGACGTTACAAATAATGCGTTACTTGCCAACTTTGACCACAATTTTGTTAATTTGTTTTAAATATTAATATTATTGAAAATAACTCCGAAACTAGCATTACATTTTGTTTCTATTCTCTTTCTCCCTCTCTCTCTCTCTTTCTCTCTCTCTAAATCTATTCCATTTATTATAAAATAATATAATATACAATATATATCTCAATCATCATATTTATACACTTTCGAGAAAAAAATTATTAATTGTACAAAAATAAAAATATTATTAATTGTACAAGCATCCATCCTTATTCTTTAACAGGTGAAATTTAAACGGATAATAAACTTATGTTAATGATCTTTGCAAAGGCCATGTAGCCTTTATTTACTACCAAGGATTACTCGACATATCAACTGAAACCCGCTGCTATTTTCAGCTTCTCTGCACCTGTTTTTAGCAACACGGCTGTTCTGTTGGATGTTATCGTACGTGCAACCCGTACTAAATTTTCTGTCGCAGAAAAAAGGTCGCATAAATTCACAGCGAAAGAGACCATCGTGACGATGAGAATATAAATACCATCGTTAGGCCAGACTCTGCGGTCATTTAAGCGGTTGAAATTGGCGTGATTCACGCGCTCGGCGCATTTAGCTCGCGAAAACTCATTCTATAGGTTTTGCTTAACTTACTGCGACCGAGTCTCAACTTGATACGCGTGTCCACCCTAATCCAATTCGAGATCGTATGATATCTCTTGGAATCCCGGGCACTTCATGACGCGACGCGACTTGATCGTTGCGAGCGTGGAATGTGTGTTCCGATATAGTCCTCGTAGAAGCCGGATAAAATAAAAGAAAAGAAGAGAAACAAGAGACAAACGTTCGAGCGAGGAAAACGAGTGCACAAAACGATCGCACGACCGGTATTCGCGTCACCTCGTTCCGACAATTATGAGAAGTTCTTGCCATTCGACTCACCTTCTCGTCGCAGAAATCATCGATTCGATCCGATTCGGCGGTGATTTAACGACCGCGCGGGTAAGCCTAAACTGTTTGCGTTCGATTAACGTGAGAGCGAGCGCATTCTCTCCCCCGTTCTCGTTCGTGGATCGCGGTAAACTGGTTCCGCCGAGGGTCGTAAGAGCACGAAAAGGGCGGCCTGATGCCCGTATTCTATTACGTTCCGGGCTCGCGCAGGAGTGTTCGCGATGCTCGCATTAATGTGGAAAAAAAAGACGATCCAGATTCACTTACTGCGGAGATATAATTTAGCAACGATTGGAAGCGCTCGGAGGCCGGCCACGCTCGGATTACTTTGCTCTCACCGTTTTTTCCTCTCGTAATTAAACGTGATTATAGAGGGTGTTCTGCAAGCAGAGAGAGAAAGAGAGAAAGATATTTCTTTGTGCCGTATGATACGATGGCGTGGAGGATAGTGCGAAGAAATAGGGATTGCTATTTATAGCATTCGGATCGTACGTTATAGAAATTAATAGAGATATAAATTAGTACAAGAAAATTAATCTCTTCCAACGAATGCCGTACAAATCCCTCTTCTCTCTTTTAATCTCTACGAAATCGCGATTTAATCAAATCAACTATATTAGTAATCGCGAGCTTTGGTATTCGTCTATATTGCTCTTCAATAATATCAACTAATGAAACGGTGATATTTCCTTGCAACATTATATAACGTATGAAACTCTATATGATCACGTAGCCTGTCTCGAGTATTGGATCGTACAAATTTCTATCCATTACAAGACATTACAAGGAATTGTGGTGGCCGTCGCGTCTCGACGCATGTAATGACTATGTCGATCCTGAGACGTGCGAGTAAAAACGACATCGACGACGCTTTAAGCATATATTTACGCATTAAGTTACTCACAGCAAAGAGACAGAGAGGGAGGGAGGGAGAGGGAGAGAGAGAGAGAGAGAGAGAGAGAGAGAGAGAGAGAGAGAGAGAGAGAGAAGAGTGGAGAAGTCTCGCCGCGGGTGCGTGCACGCACGACCCGTGCGGGAGAGTAAAAGTGGCGGTTAAAGTAATTGTGGTGAACGCGCGTGGTCGTGAAGCCTCGGTTTCATGGAGTTGTCGTGTTCATCGAATAAACTTTGTAATTGGTGTGTTGTAGACGCCAATAGAGGAAAAAGAGGGGGAGTCCTCCACGAGAACGAGTGTCTTTCTCATTAGAAATGCACTATTGATAATGCATTCAATGTGGTGCATCCGATCCTGTCGTTGCAGAGGCATTTATTCTGTGAAAAAAAAACAATATTAGTGAAAAATCTAAAAATGTTGCTATATATAGATCTGACAATAATTTTTAAAGATTTCGATAGTCTAAAAATTTAGGACGTTCGCATGGAATACTAAAAATCGGGATTCGACTCCCGACCAAGATAATAGTTTTCGCAATAATTACTTATGGATTTTGATACGTTTATCAGCGTTATTAAGATCTTCTTAAGATGCCTATGCATCAAATTATTAAATTGCTAGGCAATATAATTTGTGATAGTACTATGGTAATTATGTCAGTATAGCGTTTTAAGATCGAAAAATCAAATCAGTGCGCAATTTGGTAGAAATTTGATATGTAGTATATAAATTCACATCGAATTATTTAAGCATCAAAGATCCAGCATCGATCATTATAGGCTCTATTATCTATTGAAAATAATTTTATTGGACTATTAAAATAATTATGTTGGAATAAATGATAAGCAATGCTGCAAAAAATTTTAATATTCTAGCAATTAGTTTGAATTTCCAACAAAGTTGTGTTGATGATCTAATAAAATTATTTTTAGATCTGTATTTAAACAAAATTTTAAATCTTTCAATTAAATCGTTCTTCTCGTAAGTGTACTAACGGAGAAGGAAAAAGTAAAGTTTAGTACGAAGTGAATGCAGATAATTAGCATAAAGATATAAATATCGAATCAAATCCTATACAGAAAAGAGAACGCTTTCTGCCTTTACTGGAGATCCAATAGAAAATAATAGCAACAAAACTCATTTCTGATTCTTAACTATCAAGAGATTGTAGAATAATCTTGTTCAGAAGTCTTACAAATTTACATATCGAGTAGAATAGAATGAAATTAACATCCTCCCAGTTTGTTACAAGATAAATACAAAAGATTGATACAGAGACGTAAGTATCTGAATCAAATTTCCAAGCAAAAAAGAGGACGTTTTATCTTACTTGAAGATATAATAAGAGAGAAATAAATATCTAACGAAACTTGTTTTTGATCCCCAACTGCCAACAAGAAGTTGTAGAATAATATTTCAGGAGTATTCATCAGTCTTATAAATTTACAATTATTCAATTTATTGAGTAGAATAGAACGAAATTAGTTTCCCTTGCATCTAATTTACGTTCCGGAATAAGTTCAAGCATCGGGAAGCAACATTTGCCTCTATCTCATTGTCCCGCGGCTGGGAAACGGCTATTAAGAGAAAGATAAGATAGGCAAAAGTCACTCTCCCTCAAACACAAGCGCGCACTGACACTAAACGACTGCAATGTTAATGTTTAAAGTATGTTTCTTCTCTCCGCGTGCCTAATGGCTGCCGCTTCTAAACTGGAGGATCTCTCGTACTCCGGCGAGGAATCGTATGTGCTCGTTCCATTCGTAAAACAGGGTATCGATTTATTGGAGATACTTAGCGTACGTGAGTTCGTAAGCTGGCCAGAACGCCATGTAAGTTATCGCGGTGCAGCGCCGGTACCGTTGCGTCGGCGATGAGAAAATACCGCGTGATTCACCCTTAACCCTTTCAAGGCTCCCGACATACATATGTATTACTCTATGTATCTTGGCTGACGTTGGAGATTAGTGTACAATACATATACGTAGCAGTGGGTACTTGATGATAAAATGTATATAATGAAAATTTAATTAAAATATAAGAGGGATTGATAAAATAATAATTGAAGAACTTGCAACAGTGGGCCAACTCGCAATATGTTCGAATATGTGATAGAAATGAATGAGTGATGGAGTTCTCTATTTGTCTCAAAAGTCAAGCTAACTCATTATTATCGCTATATTACACGGAAAGAACAGAAATACTTAAAAATTTAGCTGGATATAGATCTGAAAATAATTTTTGAACTATCAAAATAATTATGCTCAAGCTAGTTATTAGAATAAAAACTTTTTGCAGCATCATGAGTTTCCTACATGATTATTTTGATATTCCAACAAAAACATTTTCGGATCTATAGCTAGCTAAATTTTTAGATATTTCAATAAAATTCTTTTCGTGTATGTATATGTGTTTATGTAAAAATTTGATTAAAACGCAAAAAGAATTAAAACGATAATTGAAGGATTTATTGTAATTAACTCATAACGTAACTCAATATGTGATTTATGATGGATGAGTAATAGAGTCCTCTATTTATCCCAAAAGTTGAAATAATCCACTATTATTGCTTATATATGTTTATATAGCGATTTGTATTTTTTATCATTCAGTGTAACACAGAGACACAGTCTAACACAGAGAAATTTTATTCTTATAATATTACCTTATTCACAATATGCAACCTGTAATAAAGATAAAATAAAGTGCCAAAATATAAGAGTTTGTAGCAATGTGCAAATAAATATATTTTTCCTATCACTTTAACTTTAGACTTTATTTTCTCCGTTTTTTACAAAGTGATTAGCACACTATTGCAACAAGTCTTTTAATTGGTAACGATAGTTTCGAAGAAACGTGTTCTTTATATGTACATACAATGGTTTATACGATAAGGATTATTTCTCTCTCTCTCTCTCTCTCTCTCTCTCTCTCTCTCTCTCTCTCTCTCTTCAAAATTAGTTATCGTATCGAAGGATGGAATGCATTCGTATAGCAAAGATCTGGTGTCTACCTAGCCGTATTCGGCTTTTATTCGGCCCTCGTTTCGTATTTTCTGGATGCTGTCACTGCGACAGCCGATAAATCGTCGGATCGGTGCGATAGAGACGCACGGAGAAAAAGCGGCCGAGATACGCAAGCGGCGGCTAGTGAATTTCGCATGGGCGTGCCGATGCCATAAAGCTTTAAAATACGATGTTCCCGCGGTGGACACGTTAATTGCTACGTGGAACGGTTCGGATGAAAGGAGCGCTTGATAAATTGCGCTGTTAAAGCATCGTGTTCGAGTGCTCTCTCGCGCAACGTTATCCGTGCGGCACTATAGGTGCGCGTAGTACGTATATACCTTGCGCCCCGTAACTCACCTGCTTCGATCTTTTGGCTCTGATAAATCATTCGACGAAGAACTACGGTCCCATCGGCGACTCGGGATTGGCTGCGATATGCGCACGCATTGCGCAAGGCCGCGATTTCTCAAGGTCGTTCTCCATCCTCTTCTTCTAACAAAGCAAGAAGGAAGAAATTGAAAAGAAAAATTATGTACAGAGCGTAACGGTCCGCACGATTTCGGACAGTTAAAAAAAAATTTGAAAGAAATATTTATTTGTTTTATATAGATTACAATATGCGATAAGAAAATAAAAAAAATTTTTTTCTTATAAAAAAATCAAAGTCATCCTAAATTTTTTAAACAGCATCATAATTTTTTTCCATAATATGTGGAAATCTTTAAAAAAAATTCAAATTATTCTCGAAATGTCACTTTCATTGACGTTTTATTGATACTTTATATCATATTTGTAATAGCACTTGTAACAGCAGTATTTATAACCTTCGACTAGACACACAAAACATTAACACAACAATACATACATAAATACACATATAAATACAACAATACATACATACATACATACATACATGAACTTAATAATTTAATAAAATATACAGTAAAATTAATAAAACATCAATAAAAGTGACATTTCGATAGTGAATTGAATTTGTCTTGAAGATCCCTACAATATTATGAAAAAGAGATTGGTGCTATTTAAAAAATTTTAAATATTTTGATTTTTTATGAAAAAAAAAAAATTTTTTTTAAATGGAGTAAAAAATGTTCATATATATTTTCTTAAAAATTAACACACTATCACAAGGCTTATTTCGAGCTATAATTAAATTAACTTTAAATTAGTATAATTAACAAACGTTTCGGCGTACAAAGCCTTCTTCAGTGCTACAACGCAAAGATACAATCTTAAATTAATGAATGAAAAATAACGGATACAATGAAAATTTAAAAACCATCAATGATGAAGTGTCAAAATATAAAAAGATATAAAAAAATTTCGAATGTCAATACGTATCCCACCAGAAGGCAATAAGTTAAGAATATTTGAATACTTCAGTCAACAGTAGATTAATTATGTTCATTGATAAAATAGATTTATCAAATTCTTCGGTTGAGATCGAAAATCCAATTTGTCACAGACTTGTATCAAACGATTTGAGAATTCTTTAATTACGAGTATTTTATGATATTCTATAGAACAAAATAGATTTATTAAGATAATATACTAAGATAATATATTATTAATGTGAAAAAGAGGTACAGAATCAATAATAACTTACGATAATTTATATAAAATACTGTAATCTAAACCCTTAATCAAAGATCCAATTAAGTATAATAAAGATAGTTACTCATTTGAAAATTAAGTGATATGAAGTGGTCAAATAAAAGTAAGTTAATAAAATCAAATGTAAAAACAAACTGTTTTGTTCTGTTCAAAACTGACCATTTATGTTCTCGCATATCGTCGAGTATATTAAAATAAAACTTTATTTTAAATACGAAGCGTCTGACTACTACGATTTGAATGTTAAGATGTTGAACTATTATATATATTCATATAAATTCATATAAATGAATTAATTTCAAAAATGATAATTGCGTGCCGATATGGTTGTCGGACTTTCAACGCAATCAATCTGAAATATTAATAATTCCCCAAATTTCCCAAATTAATCTTAAAAAACTGTAATAAACTTATTGTGAAAAATATATTTCCAATCTTATTGTTAAAATAAGAGTTATCTAATAACTCAGTACCTTTCACCCGTGTGAAGTTGGCCCCCCAACTTTTGAGAAAATTAATTTTCAATAGCTTATTCGATTACTCATCGTTTGCACATTTATGCACACTTTGAATTTTCGTTTGCACACTTTAAGTAAGAAAGTTATTAAAAAAATAATTTTGAGGGGTTAATTTCACATTAGCCCCCCCCAACTTCGAGCAAATTGGTGCGAAAAGATCTTAATCGATAGATTTTCGTTTGCACATTCCGAAACAAGTCGATTTTTCGTTTGCACACTTTTAGTTAAAAAATTATTAACATTTAAAGTTTCGAGAAGGGTCGAAAGCTGCAAACACTAATTTACCAATTACTGACAATTCAAACATAATATTCCTGTTTCGAACTTATCTAACAAAACCGAAACTATAATTGTCAATAACATTTAGCTGAAAACGTAATTTTTGTCATATAAATTTTCAATGCAGCACCTGACAATTATTTATTAATATCTATTAACGTTTTAACTAAATGCAAATGAAAAATCGACTTGTTTCGGAATATGCAAACGAAAATCTATCGATTGGTACTGTTTCGAACCCATTTCTGTTAAATTCGAGTCAAAAATGCAATTTCTGTTGTGTGAAGTTGACTCTCCAACACTTATTTGTTAATAATTTTTTAACCAAAGATATGCAAATGAAAAACTTGTTTCGGAATGTGCGAACGAAATCCTATCGATTCCATTTTGAGCATAGTAGGTATGATTTGAACCTATTTGCTTTTGACCCTTCTCGAAACTTTACTTTTAAATGTTAATAACTTTTTAATTAAAAATGTGCTAACGAAAAATCGACTTATTTCGGAATGTGCAAACGAAAATCTATATGATTAAGATTCTGTCGAACTAGTTTGCTCGAAGTTGGGGAACTAGTGTGAAGCTCCCCCAAAATTGTTTTTTTAATAATTTTTTTACTTGAAATGTGCAAACAAAAATTCAAAGTGTGCATAAATGTGCGAACAATAAGCAATCGATGAACTATTGAAAATTAATGTTCTCAAAAGTTGGAGGGCCAACTTCACACGGATGTACCTTTCATAATTAATTTAAATTTAATTTTTTTTTGTTCTTTAATATGTATCATTTCAGAAATATTTCTTTTACGATAATTCTTTTCAAAATCAAGAATACTAATTTTTTCCCAATCATGATTAGCTTCTGTGATATGTTTTGAGATTACTGAGTATTTGGACTGGTCTAATTTTATATTATTGCGATGTTCTTTAATTCTTGTCTGCAATTGTCTGTGCAAATTTTTTTTCATTTTTTTATCACATGTTGTAGCCTGTATAAAGTAAATGAATATTTATCTTTTTACTTTTTTTATTGAAAGTGTCTGAAAAATCATGCGAACTGTTACGCTAAACAGCCTGTAGATTCAATTTCATTTTATTTATTCGAATAATTCTAAGTTGAAGAAAGGCCAGTTTTATACAAGAACGGTTTTACTGAAGTAATGTATGCTAAAAATTTAATTAAATACAGATCTAAAAATAATTTTGTTAGACTATCAAAATAATTATATAGGACTCAAGCTGATTGCTAAAATGGCGTTTAACAGAGGTTCAGTGTTTAGTAAATGTTTTGCATCAATTGGATTATTCTTTTTATCTAGAGAAAAATACTCCTATTTCAGCAAAGAAAACTTTCAATTGTAAAATAAATATTCTGCTGAACGGCCAATATCAAAACTTTTTGCAGCATTGTTCATTGTATTTAGTCTTCTATATAAATTATTTTGATAGTTTAAAATTTTGATAGTTTAAAATTTTGATAGTTATTTTGATAGTTTAAAAAAATTATTTTCAGATCTGTATCTACAATAAATTGTTAAATACTTTAGCAAAATTTGTGTACGGATATAGAATAGTTTTATAAGATAAAATATGTTGCTTTAATTGTTCTTTTAAATTGTTCTTATTTCTTCCTAGTATATTCGAAAATATTCAGAAGAATGCAACATGAATGAGAGGCATTAGAAAAAGAACGAAATGAGACTTTACTCGAGACATGTTGAGAATGTATCGGCATTTCTTCGTCATTCTTCCTATTTCTTTTGATCGGTAGAAAAGACTTCGGCTAATTGAGAATTCTTATGAAAGCGTCGAGAGTAGTTAAGCGTGCACTGGTAATATGGCTTGGACGACGGCTGGGCATGCGTTGAATGCATAACATTTTTATCAAGTTCAAGAGAAACGTGTAGGCAGACCGCTCGCGCGATCACGCGGTGGAATATCCGAAACCCGAACGGGAAGGATTCAAGGTCGCGTACATGTGAGGACAAGGCATTTTACGTGTTCTTATACATTACACGATTCTGATTCTCTGTGTTAAAAGTAGCTACCTGGATGGCTGTTTTGGTGCGTGGATCTATAGATTAGATAAGCGAAGTTCAAAACAGATTATTCACCCGTTACGAATAAATTATCTGCATGGTTAAGTTTAACGACGAGCGCGAAGAAAACAGCGCAAAGAAGACGCAAAAGCATTAGCATTAAGATCCAAGCATTGAAATCACCATCGAATATACTGGGATTCCTTCATTCAGATTTCTTTTTCAGATTGACGAATTTATAAGAGGTAGCAAAGTTTATTTTTAATACATTTTAAATATTGCAGCAATATTAGAGAAATATTGCATACACGTTGCTATAACATTATGTAATATTTCAATAATTATTCTATTAATTGCTAATATATTATTATATATATTATTATATATTATATATATATATATATACCATATTTAGCATCATATTCCAAAATACATGCGATAAAATTATGATTAAAAAATATTCGGAGGTCTAGAAAGCACATCCAAGACTATATGTTTTGATTCCCATCCGAGTGTCACCCAGATATCATTCCTTATTATTTACCGAACATTAAAGAAAGATGATATGACTCGGAGAACACACGGGTAAGAATCCAAACACACTTCAAAAAAAGAATCTCCAGAATAGTCGATTTGTATTGATTCTTTCTTATAGGACTCCTGGACGTTTTCTTCTTACGAGAAGTGTATCCCTCTAATGTAATATAATAGCGGGGCCACGTATTTATTTACTGAATTGGCAATAACAATGTATTGTAATATTGCAATAACAATGTATTGTAATATTTTCGACAAAATATTAAAATTACAATATTTTGCAAT
>Ga0157364_1007309_pt1 | contig 11434 bp, 9 predicted proteins | sample AttsexASBM2_FD_111476 | JGI IMG/M metagenome (GOLD analysis project Ga0157364, IMG submission 111476) | Fungus gardens microbial communities from leaf cutter ant in Ribeirão Preto, State of São Paulo, Brazil - Atta sexdens ASBM2 | ecosystem: Host-associated > Fungi > Mycelium > Unclassified ...
AAGATTGAAATCGGTGAAGTGGATCAAAAGTTATTTTATTTTGAAAATGGAAATAAATAAGGAAAAAATTCGCTACATTTTGCAGTATCACTACGATAAAGACAAGAATGCTGCACAGGCTTGCGACAAAATTTGCGCTATTTACGGTGAAGATACTCTATCAAAATCAGCAGCACGGAAATGGTTCGTTCGCTTTCGTGCTGGAAATTTCTATGTGAAAGATGAACCTCGCTCCGATCGACCAATCACTGAAAAGTCTGATGAAATCATGGTAAAAGTCGAGCGTGATAAGCATGTGAGCACTGTGGAGATTGCCAGGGAACTAGGCATCGACCACAAAACAGTTTCAAATCATTTACACAAAGCTGGATACAAAAAGAAGCTCGATGTTTGCGTTCCTCACGAGTTGAGTGTTAGGAACATGATGGACCGAATTAACATTTGTGATACGCTACTGAAACGGAATGAAATTGAGTCATTTCTGAAGAGAATGATAACTGGTGATGAAAAATCATCTATTGGACAGTCCAACTAGAAAAAGATCGTGGATAAAGAAAAGAGAGAAGATGCAAGCAATCACCTGGATTGACGAGGAAGAAGGTGATGTTGTGTATGTGGTGGGACTGGAAGGGAATCGTTCACTATGAGCTATTATCATCCAATCAAACAATTAATTCCGAACTCTACTGTGAACAACTGCAGAGATTACAACAAGCAATTAAGAGGAAGCGGCCAGAATTAATCAATAGGAGAGGTGTCGTCTTCCATCACGACAACGCTCGACCACACACATCTTTGATGACTCGGCAAAAATTGCGAGAGCTTGGCTGGGTAGTTTTAATACATCCACCGTACAGTCCTGACATAGCACCCTCAGACTATCATTTGTTTAGGTCTCTGCAGAACTCTCTTAATAGTGTAAAGCTAGCTTCAAAAGAGGCCTGTGAAAATCACTTAAAGCAGTTTTTCGATCAGAAACTACAGAAATTCTATCGCGATGGAATTATGGTTCTGCCCCAAAAATGGCAAAATATTATAAAAAATAATGGAGCATATTTGGTTTAAATAAATTGATTTCAATACTCTAAGAAAAACACTTTAATTTTACTAAAAAATCGCCACAAACTTTTTCCCATACCCAATATAATATTATTAGCAGAGGAAGAAGAATGATATGAGAAGTATATGGGAAGATTGGAAAGATATTTAGAGGAAGAAAGGTTAGAATTGAACAAAAATTGGAAGAAACAAAGACATTAAGATTTAATAAAGGAGAGGGAATAAAGAGGAATATAAGATGTGGACAGGAAGGAGAATAGAAGGGGAGTATAAATATTTAGGATTACTATGAAAAGAAATGAAGGATGCTCATATAAAGTGCGAAGAAAAGAGTATTAATGAGACAGTATTAATGAGACACGTATGAGGAGAAGAAAATTCGGGAAAGAGTGGGGAAAAAGGTTATTCGACGCGTTAGTATGGTCATTAATGAGTTACATGGTAGAAATATGGGGATAGAAAGAGAGGGAGGAAATAGAGAAGATTAATGATATGGTGATGGAAGTAGAAAGAGATACGTCAGGATATATGATGAGAGAAGAAGTAGAGAGGGATAAATTGAGGGAAAGGGCGGGACTAAGGGCATGGAAATTTGAGAAAAGAATAAAAAAAGATAGAGGGTGAAGATGGGCGAGGAGATGGGGAGGAAGAGAAGAAGAGGAGGGAGAAGGTTGTGCATTTAACAGGATGGGAAAGAGAGAGAGAGAGAGGAATTTTGGGAAAACATAAGAATGGGAGAGAATAGGGAGAGAAGAGAGAAAGAGAGGGAGAGGTAGCTGCAGAAGGAAGAGAGATGAAAAAAAATTAGAGATTGTAGATATAATAGTTGGTAGAAGATTAAAGAAGTGGAAATTCCAAGGCACTTAAAGGAAGAGTGGATAGAGAAGATATGGAGGAGGATAGTTAAATTCAGATTGGGAAATGAGGTAAGAGGGAGGAGATATTGCGAGAAGGAAGATAAAAAGATATGCTTTGTGAAGGGGAGGAGGAGACTTGGGAACATATTTGGGAGAGAGATGTAGAACATGGATAGAAAAAAGAAAGGATAACTAAACGTGGCAGGATAACTTCTAGGTGATATTAGGAGAAAGAGGGGAAAGAATAGACGGAGAAGAATAGATGAAAGAAATAGAGAGAGAGAGAAGTAGAGAGAAAAAGAATGAAGGAGAAAAGCAGAAGAAAAATGGAGAAAAAATGGAGAATAAAGAGAGAGAAAAAAAAACGGAAGTCCCAGGGAAAGGGAATTTAAGATTGTAAGTATAGGAGCGTGACGTTAGTTATACATAATATTGTAATGAGAGAAAGAGGGGGAAGGGAGGGAAAGGGGGGAGGAAGAGAGAGACAGAGAGAGAGAGGGAGAGGGAGAGAGAGAGAGAGAGAGAGAGAGAGAGAGAGAGAGAGAGAGAGAAGAAAATTAAGCGATCTTAGGAGTTATTTTGCGTGATTGGATGTAATCTATGAAAGAAAAAGAAATATATAATTGTATCTTTGGTACTGTAAATTAGAAATTAGAGTTGTAATATTTAGTAAATATAATACAAGGATTAAGAAGAAGCGGAAGTTCTTGTAACCTCTATGGGAGAACAATAAATATATATTCATTCATTCATCTTGTAACTATTGCGAAAATTGCAAAATTTAAGGACTTTTCGACTCAATTTAGTCCGCTCTACCTGCTCATGAATGTTGTACGGAACACTCTGTATACAAATATCCGGCAAATGTTGTTATTCTTCGATATAGCACCCTTATTACTTTACTTTAAATATGAAGCGCCATTACGGTCTGAATATTTAACTATTATATATATCCATTTAAATTAATTAATTTCAGAAATGATAATTGCATGCCGATATAGTTGTCGGATTTTTAACGCAATCTGAAATATTAATAATCCCTCCAAATTTATTACTTAATACCCTTATTACTTAAATCCTTATTACTTAATGATTATCCAATTACTGATGAAATATTTAACCAAATCTCAACAGTCATCATGTATATAAGGAAATCATTTTTTTGTTATCTCAAATTAAATAATTTCATATAAAAGAGAAGTGTAACAGTTAATGCAAGTGTTGATTGCGTAAAAAAAAAATATATTAGATTTTCATTATATTAAATGTGTAAAGATATAATGATATTTTCGTAAGTTTTATTTTTTAAATTTATATTTTTTTAATATATATTTTTTTATTTCATTATAAAGACTATTTCAATTATAAAACCCAAGTGGTATTACCTTTACAAGAATATGTGCTCCTCGAAGAATAAACTATTGTAGCAAATTATAAAATTCAAGTGTGCGGCGGTACCATTTCTATTATTTTAAAACTCAAGTAGTATTATTTTTATTATTTATTTAACTAAATATAACATCACGAGGCATTAGGAGTCGGCGCAAATACTGATTTGTACAAAAAAATGACAATAATAAAAATATAAATAAATTTAATTAATTTTGGATATCTCGCGACGCTACATTTATTTTCATTCTGTGAATTAAAAGACTCCTCAAAATAGTTATTTTTTAAAATAATTATTTCTTTTATTTATCGTGATTTATTTAACTCTAATGATACGCATCATATAAAAAATTTGATATCAACAATTGGCGCCAAGTTAAATTGGAATTAAAAAGTAAAACCTGAGTAGTAGTTACTTAATTCTAATGATATGTATCATTTGTATAAATGATTTGATATTGTTGCGCCCGTGCAATCAATTCGCGAGGTCGCTCTCGTAGATGCGTTCGCGTATTCCCGAACTACAGAAATAAAGTTCATGAATATAAAAGAAAAAACAAGATTATACAAAACAAGATTAACATTTATTAATAAGGAGAACACAGCTCAGCAAACGATAAATAGTACAGATAAACACGTCCGAGCATGGCTCATACAAAATCTGAAGATCTTGTTAAAAAATTGAACGGCTAATCGCTTCGGCAACTTGCTTTCTTCACCATGGGCAAGGCATGGGCATAGCACTGCTCTCCCTTTTTTAGATTGTCGTCCCGATAATCATGGCTTCTTCGAGGCTTTTAATATTGGCATTCTGAAAGATCTCTGAGCTTTCCAGCCTTCTGCTCTTTTCTTGTACTGCTACAACAGTATTTACAGAGCACTGGTCTTTCTAGTACCTCTTTCTTCATGCTTGACGCTTCCTTCCTTCCGCAGGACTCCTCTCTTCAGTTCTCTCACGGAGATAGTTATCCGGAGCAACAAGATTTGAGCATCCTTTTGTCTTCTTAAAGAAAGTTTCAATCTTCTTGGTTCTTCTCTTGAGTTCTTGATTCTTCTTTTTCGGACAAGGGGGGAGGGGGAATTTAGATTTATCGCAGTACCTCTGCCTCCAGTCCCTATCTCGACATTTTTCCACCGTCCCGCGAAAAAACTATGACTCAAAAACCATGGGTGAGGCGGTCTTAAAAAAAAAAACTCTAAATTTTGTTCCACTCTTAGTGAATCAGCAGATACCAGAAAATGGCCAAAAGTGGCCAACAGTCATTGACAGCATTCAATTTAGAAAAGTTATTATTATTATCCAAAGGAATAAATATACATTTATGCAAAATTTCAGAATAATGCGATTATTCTTTTGTGTCTACATATTTTCTAATTTAGAGAGTGATTACAATTGTCGATTGATTCTTTTGACCCAAATAGCATTCCTTGTGTAATATTTATTTATTCTCCAGTGTTTTGAATGTTATTTCATAATAAAAATTTGCATGAAATATGATTTCTGACTTCTTATTCGCAAGAAAGATCGATTTGTTTTTAGAAGTAAGATTAATGTATTTAGAAGTAAGGTCGTATTTAAAAGTAATTTAAAGCATGCTCTTTTGCAGTATTCTGACATTAAACTATGTATCAATCAAAAACCTCTCCGAAGATTGCACCTCCACTGCAATCCGATTTTATAAATACTATTGCACTTCTATATTGATTGACTTTTATATATGCCACCAGCTGTTCCCTTTTGAGCCTAAGAAATAATAGCGTGCAATTAAACTTTTCCTCTCCGTGGGATGTAAATTTTTTTTTTGAAAATTCATAATGTTGACAATAAGCAATAAAAAAATTAATCCTTATATAATAATTATTATTTTGGATTTAATTTTAATAAACATTATGAAAAAAAAATTTACTAAAAAATGTGTCCTTAAATTTATAATTTTTAAAATTATTAAAATTAAATATAATACTATAAGAATTCTTAGCACATTTAAATCAAATCTTTTAATTTTAAATAATTCATATTTTAAATAATCATTACTAATAATAGTAGAACTTATAACAGATTTGTTCCGGAATCAAATTGTTATTTCAAATGTATTCTCGGGGAAATAAACAGCTCATAAACATCGAGCCCCGTTCAATCACGCCTGTGGCCGACATTTCATTCAAAACATGAGTATATCTCGCTTGTTCTAATCACGCTATCTATCTCAAATGGCACGCGAGCCCTCTTGCGCGACACTCGAAAAATTGACTACCGCGCACACGTTTCACGTGCGAGAGTTCAGTTCACTTCCGATCCCGATCAATACGATCGTATTGATCATTTATTGAGATTCGTGATTCACGTATCTTAACGCAAATATTCAGAGCGAACTAAACCAAAGTATATATAACGTCGCATATCAACGCTGTATTTTGTCTCATAACGTTACTGATCTATGCCGATTGCGAAGGCATTCAATGCATGAGAATTACATGAGTCTTCGGCAAGATTCTCTGGTCTCATTGCTGCCCGCAATACGAATTCTTTCTAACGGCTGCGAGAAATTATTTAAAGTCGTACTAAGTGCGAGTTATATGTGCATCTAATCGAGCGAATCAATTCTCGGACAAGCATTGTCTACCGCCCGCTTCGAACAAATCTTCCGATTCAAGAATAAAGCTTAAATTATTATAATGAGATCATCATTATTTTACGCGGCTTTGATGGGCGAACCTTCCAAGATTCGTACCAGCGTCATTCCACAAACAAGATTCGTACGCAATAATTATTAACAATCATATAAAAACAATTCATGAAATTACAAAAAATAAAAATTATTATATTTTAAGTTATGTATATGTGTGCGTGCGTGCGACAATATTTTTGAGCTATTGAGCGTTATATCCGGGAATTATAATGCGCTTACTTTTTTCTTCCCAATGAGTAAAATATCTGAAATCGAGGCAAAATCAACTTTATATAAGATACTTTTCAAAGTTCTTTATGAAATATCTTAAAGATGTTTCTTAAAGAACTTTTAAAGAAATCTTAATGTTGTCTTATCGTCGATTGTAGACATTTCGCTCATTGGGTTAGATTTATAAGCGTCATACCCACGGACAATTTTTAATACGCTTTTAAATTTATATTCTGATAGATATTTAAGAAAGTTTACAAAGATTAAAATAATTTTATATTTTCAATATTTTCAATCTGCTCTCGAAGGACCAGCAATATCATTTATATCAGCAGCATATAATCCTAAAGTTCGTTTTTTTTTTCAACACTGTACAATATATTTGTCGACATATGAGACAAATGTTTTTCTTCGATAGTCATAGTTTAGAGAAGTTTCCTCTTGCCTTTAATGCTGATTTCACAATGCAAGTGACATTAACAGAAGCTGGCGATAATTTGTTGCGTTTTTTTGTTTTTAAATCAGTTAAAAAGGAAAATTCTCTCCGCGTTAGCGGAGAAATTGAATTTGAAAGTGATCGTATAGCATTCAGAAATTTTGTTAAGTTTGGATATTTATCGATGTTATTTGGATACTGAGATTGCAAAATTTTTTTTTTCCATATCACATGTCATCGAATCTTAAAGCAAGATTGATTTTCTTTTGTAATGCAAAATCTAATGACAATGCAAACCATTCTTTCTTTAAAGCGTCTTCATCAAAACCACCAATAGTTTGAACTATGAACGAAATTACTGAATGATGTTTCTCTATCAGTATCTTGTAAACATACAGAAGGCCCAAAAACATTAATTTTGATTTTTTTAAAATTTAATTTTAAAATAAAAAATATCGTTCACAGGCAATCTTTTATGAATTTCTTCAGTAGCAGTAACGTAAAACATCAAGCACTTACTTTGAATTATTATAACTACGTTTTCCCCCTGCATCATTAATTCGTTAAGGTATTCCTGACATTCCTAAGTTAATTTCATAAAGATTTTTTTTATTTTTCTTTAAAGAGAACAGTATAACATTGTACAGAAAAACATTGTAAATGCTCATTTTTTTTTAAATTTTCGCATATTTTATAAAGTAATGTTAAAGATTTTGGCTGCAATTTATGAATTCATGTTTCTAATGACTGAAAATGTGTATTAAATTTGTTAAAAAAATCTAAAATGTACTATAAGAAAAGAAAATAAACCTTTGTCTTTACATTATTCATTATAGACAATAAATTGTTGGCAGAATCTATTTTTTTCGCTATTTCATAAAGTATCTGATTGTATCCCAATATTCTAAAAGTCTTTCAACACAAAAATAGCGAGAAAGCCAGCGCGTAACTTTCACATAATTTTAATATTTTAAGACTTTTTTCTTGAAAACATTCAGTCACAAAATTCAGTGAACACAACCGAATGTTTTGGACTGCTGTTAATAATATATCTAGCAATCTTTTTAATAGATTCCTCGCAAAAATCGGGTATTTTTTTACACGCAGCATTCGCTACTAATTCGCGAGGAATGCAAGGGCAAAAATGTTAGTAAACGTGGACATACTTGTTCCAATTTTTTTTAATGTTTCCCTGTCATGACAGACGAATTATCACATGGCAAGGCAATAATATTTGTAAATGGTATCTGTAATGTCCACATTTCATTTCTAAATGCTTCATACAACTTTTCTGCGCTGCAATCTCTAGCATCAATATCAATTAATTTAACTAATTTGCGTTCGATTTTCTAATGTTTTTGGCTCAATATATCGAACAAGAAAAGTCATCTATTTATCATTACAAATGTCAGATGTTTCATCGATAAATATTGTAAATTTTGTGTTTTAAATGTTGTTTACAATACGTTCTGTTTCAACAGGACTCAAAACATTCGCAATAATATTTATACATCTTTTTCGACTCATTTTCACGTTCTGTAATACATTAGGATCCTTTCCAATATATTGAAACAAACTAAGAATATTATCTGTAGTTCTATAAGCAATATTTTTTTCCGTGATTAATGTGGCAAATCTTATTTCTGCTTCTTTTATACGCTCGAATAATGTATATTTAAATCTTCATTCGATTCAATTGTTTCATTAAGAGAACTTTCACATTTATATGTGTCTTGGATTCTGCGTGACGATAGATGTGACATAATTGAGCAGTAAGGTATCACAAATTAAACAATAAAATAAATTTTCATCATGTGGTGCTTCGCGTAATCAACATTTGAACTGATCAAAATATAACCATTTTTTTTTTAATGTTGTTACATTTCTTAATTGACTTATCATCAATAGATGATTAATTGAAGTATCATCATTAATAGACAATATATTATTTTCAAAATTATTTTTATGACACACAGAATTCGCATGTCCTGAATCATGTATTGAATCGCATGAATAATTTTTATTGCACACATTGCAGTATTACATACTGCTATCAGGTGATACTTCGCGTATCCAAGATTTGTGTCTTTCGTCTATAAGCCAAGCTTCTGAAAAACTTCGCTTACGTTTTTTAGTTAATTCATCACACATGTCTCTATATAGCTGTTAACTAAATATAAATATGTGTTACAATATATAAATATAAAATGTGAATATTTTATATTTGTGTGTAAAATCTCACCTTACCTTCAATATTATAGCAAATAATATTGAAAATGATGTAGCGAATATCAACAGTGCGAGCAGGAATCAACAAGAATATAACGCACTGTTGCAAAAAAATTTCGATGCTCATTTATCAATTCGCGAACGCGATTTCACATATACGCATACTCCGCGTCAGGAGCTGCACAGACTCCACGGAGTGAACGAAAAGACGATGCGAAAGGTGAGTGCAAACAATTTATTATTTTCAACAATAATAAGTCTGTACTGTTTATATTTATTACAAATACTCTAATAACACACTTTATGCGGAATATATCCTGGAGATGTCCTTAGAATGTTCAAAGGACACACGGACGTCTTTTGGACGTCTCAGGACGCCCCCTGAAGTTCTGTGCTGTTAGAGTATTGGTATAAATAAAAATCGATATACTATAATTAGAATCGCTAGATGGCTGGAATTTTCCGTAAATTCCTACAAATATATAATTTTAACGAAATCTTAGATTTCATTTTATACTTTTAATACACTTTTTACGATCGCAACCGTCGACACTTACATTGAAAATTTATAAAAAATTCATACAACTCAACTTTGTGCATTGTGGCATCACTGAGTTTTTTTGAAAGATTTTTTTCTAAATAATCATAAAAAACTTAAAGAATAATATAAGTCCTACAGTTTTCGACTTAACTTTCTATTAAAAAAAAAGTTAAAATGTCATAAAAAATGATCAGTATTATAATTTATGTGGACCTTAATACAAGAGGCTTAACTCAAATAATTTATAATAATCTCTTTTTCAACTATCAGGTATGTCCTGGAAATATTAACTTGACAATCTTACGTATATAATACTGATATTAAAGATGCAATAATAATCCGATACCATAGACAGGGTATATTATTATTATTATTATTATTATTATTATTATTATTATTATTATTATTATTATTATTATAATATAAATAACTACGTCAAGTATCTCTTGAACAGTGCATTTCAGGGAAAAATGTTTCAGACATAAGTTTTATAAATTCAACGGGGACATAAAGAGATGTCATTGGAGGTTGTTCCTGTTATTTTCATTTTTATATAAAAAATAAAAAAAATTTTATATAGTGAAAAGCTTTTGAAGTGAGCTATGGGAATATAAATGAAAAATGGAGGAATTTCATTTCAAAAATTCATTTTCAAAAATAATCAAAGTGACCTTGACCTTAACAACATCACTTAAGATGAAATGGAATCTCTTTATGTCTCCTTTGAAATCATAAAACTTTTGTTTGAAACATTTTTTCCTAAAATGTACTGTTCAAGACATAAATATTTGACATAATAATCATTAAAAATGGACACTTTAAATTACATACTATTTTTTGGAATGATAAAATCCCTGCAGCAAATTCATTATCGCATGTAGATTGACATAAATATTAAAATTCAGTATCAATCTAAATAAAGTATTAGAGTATGCTCCGAGTTACGCATAGAGATATAAAATTGATAATTAAATAACAGTTTTAGTTCTCATGATATGTAATTGTTTCAGACTTGTTACATAGTTATATTTATAATATTTATATATTTTAGCAGGAAACCAGAGATAGCTGCAGCGAAAGTCGCTGCCAGGTGGTATTGCAACTGCAAAAGCTGGACATGAGATTGAATTCTCAATCTCAACTAATTCAGCAATTGCAACAACAACAGCAACAACAACTGCCACAACTGCAGCAGCAGCAGGAGCAGCACCAGGAATAACACGTGGCTGCAAGCTGCAAGCCATAGCAGCAGCAAATATGGGAGCGGCCAAGAATAGGTATTATTTCTTAGACATATTAGATGTGGGAAAAAGTTCGTGGTGTTTTTTTAATGCCATCTAACAGGAAAAACGTCACGAACTTTTACCCATACCTATAATATATTATATACGTATATTATACAAGGTTTTTATGAAATAACTTAAAGATGTTTCTTAAAGAACTCTAAAAGATTAAAGTTATATCGATTTCAAAAAGTTTATTCATTAGATAATTAACAAAAATCGCAAAAATTGCAAAATAATAGAAAACTCCGATTCCGAGTTTAGTCCATTCCATCTGCTCATAAGTATATCAAAAAATTTGAAACATTTTGCATATATAAAATACATATAAACATTTTAAAACTATAAATTTTAATTTTAGGTAGAAACAAAATGAGAATATGACCGCTTCCATGCATTGTGGTATAAAAGACAAAGGGATAGAGCCTCCATACTGAAGAGGAAGTCGCGGAGCCGGAGACGGAGTTAGCCGCGAAGAACAATGCTCGGAACACTACTGCCACCAGCAATAGCTAATAGCAGTGGCCACATAATTCAATACTATTATAATTACAATTATTACTATAAAAAATAAAATATATTATAAATAAAAAACCAGTTTATTAATTGACAATCGCGCGCGCGCGTGTTTTGTGTGTGTGTGTGTGTGTGTGTGTGTGTGTGTGTGTGTGTGTGTGTGTGTGTGTGTGTGTGTGTGTGTGTGTGTGTGTGTGTGTGTGTGTGTGTGTGTGTGTGTTATT
>Ga0157364_1007310_pt1 | contig 11434 bp, 3 predicted proteins | sample AttsexASBM2_FD_111476 | JGI IMG/M metagenome (GOLD analysis project Ga0157364, IMG submission 111476) | Fungus gardens microbial communities from leaf cutter ant in Ribeirão Preto, State of São Paulo, Brazil - Atta sexdens ASBM2 | ecosystem: Host-associated > Fungi > Mycelium > Unclassified ...
AAAAAAAAAGCGAAAATAATAATGCAATATAGAGCAATGTTATTATGTTATACATTTGGCCATGTGATATTATTAAAAGGACGTACAGTGGGACGTTTATATTTTGCGTGTATTTTCTGCAATTAATCTAAAAGGAACGAAACTGGGACAATATGTAATTGTATTTGTAGTATAAATCATTTAATGGGAATTTAAAATGCATTTCACTGAAAGAGCGCATATAGGTCACCAGCACATGTGATATTACGTAATATTGTACTTTTTGTTTTTTATACGATACGCAGTTTAAAAAGTTTCACGTCACGCCTCTTTCACTCTTATATATACTGTTAAATAAATAAATTACATAGGTAATAGTTTATCTGACATCCAATGAAAAAAATACGAACCAATCAATAAATATCAACGAATGAAATGAAAAAATAAAACGGGAAAACATACTGAAACGTGAATTTACAAATCAATAACTTTATCAACGATATTAATTCTTGCATGACATGACAGAAACGAAATAACAGCGATATTGTTTTTATCTTAAAAGGAATGTGTGAAAAGACTTTGTTCGACTTTTATGATCGCAGAATTTGTATCTTGGTCGTGTGTGGACATCGCGTATTTATCGAGCCAGGTCGTTGAATTATTTCCATTCATTGCCGCGCGGTGTGCAACAATACCTTTATATGCCATAAAACCGACCATACTCCGCGCGCTCCGTTAACCCGCTCGGTCGACCTTTCGCCCTCGACCGTACCCCACCGCACCACCGCGAAACCACTCGACGTGAATCGAGGTGACCTCTCTTCTGACGCTTCGGTTTTACGTCCCACTCAGACCGGAAGTGGAACGCTGGCGAACGTATGACATGCGGAGAGTTTGGTACATCGTCAGTACATTCGCTATTGTGGGATGAAAACGAAACGGAAGAACGGGCAAAGGAGAGGTTGGACAGGCGTATTCGTTGGGCCGACATCCGGAATATGATTCTACCTTGCTGTCGACAGAGTATCGACGTCGTCGGTTTATCGACTTCGTCGTTCTGCGATACGAAGGACTTTACGGTGAGCGGCCGTGGAGTTTGCGGAATTTTTTCAGCGGTACCACGTCGAATCGGCTGATCGGCATCGGTTCGATGTAGTCACCGCTGATGTCGAAGCCGCGACAGCCTTTATGGACGACGAGCCCGTATACGTGATGGGACGCATAACGATCGCTTGGAGAATCGTTCGTTTTACGAGAGTTGCGCGGAGAGAGGTTCCAAGTAGGATCCACCTTTGACCTAACACTCCCGGTAGAATTCTCCGGTTAACAAGGAAAACTCGATTTTTACATGTTATCTAATGAAAAAATCTAATCGCCGTTTTACGTCGATTGAAAAATTCTCGCATTTAAATACAAAAGAATTTTTCTACACAATAATTTTGCTTAGTATCTAAAAATTTAGCAATATTTATCATGATTTAAAAATAATTTTATTGGACTGTCAATAATAATAAATAAAAATAATTATGCAAAATTTGACATTCTAACAACCAAGTTGAGAATCCTATTTTGATAATCTAACAAAATTACGAATATATTTTCAGATCTATATTTAGCTAATTTTTAAATACTTTAACAAAACCGTTCTTTATAGAATAAAACATCACGGTAAAAGTATTTTGACACAGATATTCTATTCTAAAATTAATTTTTTGGTCAGAAATGTACTCGTAGTTTGCATTAAGAGTAATGGAAGTCTTGTACTGAAATATTTTAGAATTAAGTAATTTGTTTCTCGATCTTCAATTTGTCTTATTCGTTTAAGAAAAATGTGATTTTACGATAGCTATTTCTTACTTTTAACCCCAAAATACTATCAATAGATACATAAGTTTTACATACAAGTGAACGAAGTCATTGAGCGCTAAATTATGCCTTCTCAATGATCAATCGAGATCCAATCCATTACGCGTTAAAAGCTAGGATATAAGTGGAAATAAATTTTAAAAAATTTAATCCGTTATATGAACCCTTTTGATGGTCAATATTACAATTTTTAAGCAGTTTGTGTTATTACATATTTTATTAAGTATATCATGAGGAAATACACATACACAAAATTAGACTATATGCTCTATACAGTCTATACCATTTTAAGATTGAAATTTATGAATTTTAGTATTTATTCTTTCTTTTCTTTTATAAATCAATAATTAAGTTATTTATGTTTATAAAAGTCTAAATTATAATTTTGTCATGTTTGTTAAAAGTATGAAATGTACGAAAAACTTGTGTTACATTAATTAAGAGGTTTATTTTTGTACGTATAATTTATGTAAAATTTATGTATCGATAGCAGTACTATATATACATATGTCAATACCAATAATAATCTAAGGTTAATTAGATTCGAAAGCACGTCATTAAATAACTGGAACGTGGCATCTTTTATTTTAGTCTCGTCCCCGGGCGAATGTCGGTTCCCAAATTGGCTGACTGGACACTCAAGCGGCGGACTGACCTGGCATACTCTGGACCTCGGCAGATCCTATACGTTTCATCCGCGAAACGCGTCTCTGCACGTCACTAGACCGAACACGACTTCGTCAAGTTTTGAAAGCGGGTCCATGGACTTGCAATACGTGCCTGGACCGGAAGATCAGGACGTGAAGATTCTTTGTAACAGCATAAAACAGTCGAATGGTGCACAGACTATGATGACGATGACACTGGTAGCACACTTCACTGTCGGCTGGTAAGATCGTCTTATATTTCTGTATCACTTATCCTACTTCATTTAATTTTATTTTATATAAAAAATATTTATATTGAGAAATTATTAATTTTTGTAAATATTATATGAAAAGAACGATTTTACTGAAGTATTAAAAATTTAGCTAGACATGGAGAGAGAGAGAGAGAGAGAAAGAGATCTGAAATTAATTTTGTTGAATTATCAAAACTATTATGTAGGACTCAAGCATGATAAGCAATTCTGTAAAAAGTTTTGATATTCAACCCCATCTTAAATGTTTTACACAATTATTTTAATAATACAAATTTTTTTTAAATATCTTAGCAAAACTATTTTCTATAAAACTGATATAAAATCAGAAACACAAAGATAAATTAATTTTTGTAAATTTTAACTCTATTGGTCTATTCAAAAGAGTCAATATGAAAAGCTTAAAAAGTTCCAAAAATAAAAAATTTTCATAAAAAATGATCTTAAGACAAAGTCATCAGTATTTTTAAAAATATAGAATTAAAAAATAATAATTTGAATATGAAAATAAACACTCGTGTTTTTGCTATTAACTCTGGTTTGTTCGAGTCTATCTGATTCAAAATGTAATTAATTTTCCCTATTTTAATTAAAAAGTTTTTCCTCTGTATTTGATGACTTTGTCTGTTAATATAAGATCGTTTTTCTATGAAAATTTTGTATTTTTAGGTAGAAATGCGCTACATGAAAAATTCATGAATATTTATTAAAAAATATGACGCATGGAAAAAAATTTACGGGAGAATCGATTCATATTCACGAAATCGCTATAAAACTTCATAATTCTAGTCCACATCCGTTCGTCTGGACCTGTTCGGATATTTACAGTGATCGCGATTAAAGTAATGGAATATGTCGCTTTGATCTTTACGAATCTTCGCACCCTTCTTTTTTCAGTCGAAGCGGTTTTATGTGCATGACATTCTACCGAAGAGACGGCCACGTGATCGAGCTACAAACGGGAAGTGCGGTATCTAGACCGGAAGAAGCATGCAGCCCACCCCATTTTCTGCAGCACAGTATGCCTTTTCTCACCTTAGTCAGTGAGTACAATTCTTCTTCGTCCTCTGTAGTTTTCGCTTTTCCATTTTCGCGATGTCTCCTCGACAAAGTTCAGCGCTACTAGTTTCACATTACTGGAACGTGTGATGCATCTTTTAACGTTTCTACGTGAAAGTATTGCGATTGTTTGCGATCTGCCGAAATTACCTTCAACGGAACTTTGTGACATTATCTTCAACCAAGTCTGAATATCTCCTGAGGTTCGGTATTTTATTTTCTGATCAACTTGAACTTTAGATTTAACTTTATTTAATCTGATTTATCTGATAATAATGTAAAAATTGTGCTTTTCTATACTGAGAAAAAAATTTAGTAATAGCCAAATGATTAGTGAAATAATACCAATTAAACGTGTGATTAATATATACTCAAAAATCATTTTACTATTTAATTAAACATTTAATTGGCATTAATTGAACATTTAGTAGTTATTATCAATTTTTTTTCAGTGGAACTATGATTCATCATTAAACTAATGATTTTGTAGTAGAACCTTTAAAACTTACTATAAAACCATCAGTTTAGTAATTGATCATAGCTATTATAGAAAAATACATTTTTGCATTAAGTCTGTTCGCGTGTACTTTTGTACTTAGCATCTTGTTTCTTTTCACCCGAATATTTATCTCGTTTTAGTTTAGCAAAAATTTTTAGAGATTCAGCAACGCGAACAAATCAATATCGTCAGATTAAGTCTAATCGAAAATTAATCAAAAAATGAGAAACCAAATCTAAGGCGATCACATTTAGCGAGAAGTACGAAATAATACGATCTCTGATATTCCAAGACAAGATATTAATGCAGCAATTGCTAAGATATTGGATTAACATAACTCGATAAACCTTATCATAGCACGAAGGACCGCTTTACCGTATTGATCGCAAAGCACCCGTCCGATCGGGCAATCGGCACAGCCGCTTGTTCCGCTTGATTTGCGTGGCTATGGAATCTTATCCGATCCACGTAAAAACGACTGGGAACGAGCCATCGGCAGGGAAAAGAACGAAGGAGAGACTGGACGGAGAATATGGAAGGGGAGGCAAAGAGAAAAAAGGAGTTGCCAAGTAAAAACTACCCGCACCGTCGATAAACCCGAGAAAACTCTAACTTCGCGGGGAAAAAGTTTTCGCGCGGCGTGGCACGAGGATTTAGTGCACCGACACTAGGAGGCGGCTGGATCAGTCGGGAAAAGAGGAAACGAGGGGATGGGCCGAGAGAAAAAAAAAGTGAGAAGAAGAGAAGAGAAAAGAAAAAAGAAATGCAAGGAGAAAATCGGGCTCGAACGATTTGTCAAAATCCCGCGAACGGCTTATAAGTTACACACTGGTCCGTAGCTATCGTTGGAACTGGCGCTAAGTCATTTTCATTCGTTGCTTATCGTTGCTCGCGTGCGAGCTCGCGCGCCAGCCGCGAAATCGGGATCCAAGCCGCGCAAAACGGGCGCCTCGAGAAATTCAATTTGCCGGGCAACGCCTTGGTGAAGCGCGTCACGGAAACCCCGTTGAGCCTGACAAGCTCGTGATTGAACAGCGTATTTTCTTATCATTTAGCGGTAGGGTTGCTTTGGCCATTTGTTCCGCGCGACCCGATTGTCCGAGCCCGAGGGGGCGATATCGTGTCCAACATATAAAAAGCGATAGCAATTATTGCGACCGCCGCAACCGATTAATATTGTCTACGTGTCTACGAGTAGGGTATTGGGGCTTGCACGAATTCGTTGTCTCTCTCTCTCTCTCCTCCCTCCCTCCCTCCCCCCTTCTCTCTCTCCCCACTTCTCGCAAGTCAACATTCACCTCTAAATGTAGCTATATCGGTTGATACGAATGCAGCCCGCGCTGTTCTCTACATTCGGGTCGAGCTCGACAAAATATCGTCGTCTCCGTTGCCCGCAAAGAAAAAAGCTGCCAACCTTCAACCTTCTCCCTTTCCTCCGGATGAAAGAGACCACCTTTCCAAACTCTAACTGTTCTCTTCTCCTCTTTCTCTCACCCATTTCACTCTTCCTGCCTCGCGTCTCACACCCGCTATCTCCTCGGGAATACGATCGGTTCCCGTGGGCTAGAGTTGTAATCCCACGGGAGTTATTGGATTCGGTTTGATCCACTAGTCGTTCATCCCTCTCCCGCCGCCACTCCTTCCTCTGTCTTCTTAGATTCTCCTTTTCTTGCTTTATACGTATCGGAAAGCTCGATCCGTCGATTCACGAGGAACAGAAAACTGCAATCCTTACTCGAGAGTCAATAGAGTTGTAGATTTGTCGACTTTCGGCAATGAATTGGCGTATCGGATAACGAAACACGCTACCATTGACGGTGCTAATAATAAACTAATAAGATAGCGACATTTCGCCGATAAGAATCACGATGAATGGTGATAATTGATGGGAAACGGAGGAGGGTTACTTGCGATTTCGAGCGCGATAAATGACGTGAAATAAATGGAATATAAATTATCGCTGCAAAAGTTAATAATGCATCAGGGTTATTGGATTCGAGCAGTATTAACAAGCTATAATAGTCGGCTGTACATATATTATCTTCACACGAGCGCGACGCGTGTGTGTAAAAATCGAATAAGCATTTCAATTATTAACAAACAATAACAATAATATAAAATTGTCATTTTCGAAATTCGAAAATGATACATGAATTAAATAATTTTTAATTATATATATATTGTATCTATTTCCGCTTAGAACTCTCTCTCTCTCTCTCTCTCTCTCTCTCTCTCTCTCTCGCTTTCTCTATTTCTCCCTCTTCGAATGATAAAATAAAACTCCGGTCAAGTTAAATTTTAAAGATACAGTCGATATTTTGATAATAAATTTTAGCAGATAAATTTAAAATCTGTAAGAAATAAAACTAAAATACAGTACAGATTTCTATGATAGTAAAAAAACATTTTTATTCGTTGTTAAAACTTTTACAATTATCCAAGAATTTTTTCTGATTTTTATACAATCGGGAACAATATAAAAATCTACATTAAAATTCAAAAATCCAGATTATTAACGCAAAAAATATACAAATATAGACATACTGATAAGAATCTAATTAAAGAGAAATTTTTTAAAATTTTATATTCAATTAAAACGGGTTTTAGTACTTAAATGTTTCTGTGTGAATTTATATACATATTTGATTCTGCAAACTGCAAGCTGAAATCTTTTTCCGTCTTGAAGCATTTATGAGCAGAACCGGAGTAGTAATATCACTTATTAAATTGACAATGCAATTTAATAATTTGTTGTGCTAAATATCTTTATAATATTATTACAAGAATATTAATAATTATATGTTATTAAAAATTTTAAATTTGCGAATAATTTTATTGCAACAAATTTATTATTAACACAAATAATACAAAATTCCACATAGTTGACAGCTTAAAATATTGTTATATTTCATATAATACTACTTAAATGTTGCTGACTTAATTACGTAACGTTTTAATAAAATGTCAATATCGTTTTCGGGTCTTCTTTGCAAAAATATTATCCCCATTAGAAATTGATTGAAACTTATTAATAATGATTTTCAATAATGACATTTTCGACATTTACTGCGAATTATTTCTTAAATTAAAGATGGAACGTTCGATTCGACTTACCTGTCTACAATCTTGCCGCCGCGTCAGTATCTTTCGCGATTCTTTTATAATTCACGGGAAATATTGACTTCGATTTAATTCACTGCTTGTTCGTAGTTATCTCTCGTGGTTATCCTTCTCGTGGCAGGAAAAAGCATCGAAAAGCTCAATCCGCCGCTTCGCAAGAAGCAAGGAGCTATTCTCTGGACTGAGTCACGTACGATTCTCCGGGGAGCCGACTCTCTACGAGAAGGATAGTATTTATCATTCCACGCACGTGGTGCACGAAATTTACAATTCAGATGCAAAAGAAGCGGCCTCTGGAGTTTCGTATTAAAGATTGCAATCGCAATCGCATAAACAATGACACGACGTAATATGACGATAATACATATAAACAGCAAGCTAGCGCAAGAAACAAAATAGGAAGAAGAAAAGATGATTTTGCTGAAGTATTTAAAAATTTATAGATCAAAAATAGATGAAAATATTGTAATTTTGTTGGATCATCAAAATAATTTTGTAGGACTCAAACTGGTTGTTAGAATGTCAAAACTTTTTGCAGCATTACTCATCAAGCTTGAATTTTCATAATTAATAATAATAATTTTGATGGCGCTAGAAAATTATTTTCAGCTCTGTATCTATCTAAATTTTTAAATACTTTAGCAAAAACTCGTTCAGTTCAATATCTTTCTTTCCAGTAAAGATATTGAAAACCCGTCTTTCTGTAGATTGTACTATATAGTGTATAATATATGAAAATTCTGGAAAAATGCAGACGTAAAACACAAAAATTTCCGAAATTGAATGTTTTATAACGAAAAAGATGAATAATATGAATATATGGAACCTGTTATTGAATTAGGATTTATCTTGAAATATACGCATCATTAAAATAATATAATATTTTTTCTGCTCGAAGTTCACTTCATAAAAAACTAGAGCAAAACTAGAACAATACATAGCCAAAAATTTCAACAATAACAAGGTTTTTTGTTACATAACCACGTCCAATTAATTCTATATGTACCTTCAGAGTGAATTTGTTTTGTTTTATCGTTCAACAGCAAATGAACGCAAACGATCAGTGTATAAAAATTCATTTTGATTCTCTCGCCATGCAAGTCAATATGCGGGACGATTGATCATTCATTCTCGAGCAAAGCTCTCCATCTTCTTCTCTTTCGCTCTCTTTTTCTTTCTCTTATCCAACCGGAGCTTCCATCCTGCCTTCATAAACTACTATAATATCCAATGCCGCAATAAAGTAGACTATCTATGAGCTATCCATCTTTTTTCTTACTTTACGAAATTCTCATTCTATCTTTCTCCCTCTTATCCCTCTTCCTAACCTGAACGCGCTTTCCTCTAAACTTTTATGACCACTCACGAAGAGAATGGAGAACGGCAGGAACGGCAATAGAGAATGGCGATGGCGACATTGGTATTCCGTTGACGTTCGCGAATTACACCCTGAAGATAGACTCACCAGTAGTATACATCGAGAAATTTTCACGAGACAGTACGAACTTAGGGGTTGTAGCAACCGAGAGCTATGGATTGATCGCGAATCTGTTGGATAAATGCTGGCGATGTTAACAAAAGTTTCAAATGACGCGGCGAGAAAATCGCAGCAGACCGAAAATAGAAAGAATTGTTTTATATGAAATAAAATAGCTTTTGAAATGTAAAACGTCATGATTATAATTACAATTTACCAACGGCGTTTTTAATTAGCTGAAAACAGAGAATTATCTTTCGAAAAAATATTTCTAGAAAATCCAAAACTAAAATTTTATGAAATAAAATTAAGAAAATTGAGTTTGTATTAATCGGAATTAAAAAAATAAAATGTTATTCCGAACAGATAAGAGATTATATATAAAAAGAATGGGTTTGCAGGAAAAATTTAATTACAGATTTGAAAATAACTTTAGAGCATCGCAATAATTATATATGCATGCTTAAGCATTAATTATAATGTTGCAAGAAGTTTTAACATTCTATATTGAGAGAAAAATTTTTGGTATTTGTAATTATAATTGTATATTACCATAATTATGATCATTTCTGCTATAACGTTAGTAATAATGATTATATACAAATTTAAGTTTTATCAATAAATGTAATTAATTAGCAATCGAAATTACTATAATTTAATTATAATTTATAGTTATTGTTTGGGTCAATCATATTTTATGTCATTTTCGATTGCTAATTATATTTGTTGATAAGATAGAATTATATAAAAGAATTATTACTACATTATAATAGTATAATAATCATAATTATAACATGTTCCAAATTATTATAGTCCCAAACATTTTTCTCTTATTGTAGCAATCAGTTTAAGCGTTCTACATAATTATTTTGAATAAAATTGTTTTTAGATTTATAACCAGCTAAAAATTTTTAAATACTTCAGCAAAACTTTTTTTCATGCAATAATAACAACAATCGTTTTTAATGTAATACTATCTTTTATGTTTTCTTCCGAATTTTTATCGAAATGATTTTAAGCGTTCGTTGTTTATGTATTTTATGATCACGTTCGCTTGAACTTCAGCTATGTATTCGATAACGTACAAGACTCGTTGATATACTCGACAATAGAAAAATCAGATAAATTGCAGCTACTAAGCGAACAGGGAAGATCGCCTTAAGATTCCAACAACGGTGGAAATTTCGGTTCCGCGTGGTAAATGGTCGGGGAACTGAGTCGCGAACTGGGTTAGCGAAACCGCTGTAACGGACTATGTAAGCGTACCTGAGACACTGGCCATAACGAGCTGGAATCCCTGAGCAATTAAGCCACTAGCACGCTAGGCGTTTCTCCGGCTCGTCTTCTACCGCCGCAACATTGCCGAGCCAGGTTACCAATGAGCTTCCGGTTTGTAAATAAATAACCCAGACTATAATGCAATGAACCTGAATGTAAAGTTAATAGGCAGAAGTAAATTAATTCTGCCTCAACTATGGCTGGATTTTTTATTCGTGCAGAAATTGATCTTTTTTTTTACATCTCATATAAGATTATTTTTGCAGTAGTTAGTATAAAAGAATAACTCGGAAATAAAGTATATACAAATATATTTAATTGTGAGATAGAAAATATAATACTAAATCTAAAAAGCAAAGAAAAAGAGATAAATACATATTGGATCTCTGCAAGAAAAGTAAAAAAATTGAAATTTGTTGAATTTTATATTATGTGTATTGTATTCTAAATACATCGGCTTTCAATCGGGAAAAGTGATATAAGTTGAATTTAAATAAAAAATTAAAGACGAAAGAATTAAAAACAAAAAAAAACATAAATCTATTGTAAAAAAAGGAATAGTTTTTAGGGATCTAACATAATACCGTAACAAATTAATATCTACTTTTAGATTTGAAATTCGAAACATGGTAATTGATGATTAGTTAAATTATATTGTTATAAATACTATGTATATAATTAACTTTAAAATACGCAATTTTTGTACTTCCTCTCTCCTGAACAATTAATAATTTTTTTTATTTGTATTACTTTTCTTTCTTGGTGGGGCGTATGTATGTATTTAGAAAAGTAAATATGTTTTCTGTAATCATTTTCGATCAATGTTAATAGAATATGTATGCAGATAAGATAATGATCAGCTATGGCTTCATAAAAAATTCTGATAAAAAATTCTGAAAGTTACATGAATACGAAGTCACACATGAATACAAGTCGCAAAGTTTTGACAATATCATGCCATCAAGATTCGATTTAGTCTTGTATTAACTTTCGACGAGTTGCGTCACGAAACGCAATCGAGATTTCGCGTGTCTGCTTGAAACATGTGAATTTCAAAAGCTTATCCATTATTTATGCAAAGGGGTAATAATTCCTCGTAATTTGTATGAGCTCATTGTGATAATCGAAAAATTTTAAATTAACCACACAAATAAGCGAAGGAATATTTGATTAAAATGGGATTTGATACTCTTGATGTCTATAATAATATTTTTATATGAACTTTACAATTTCCAGT
>Ga0157364_1007311_pt1 | contig 11434 bp, 12 predicted proteins | sample AttsexASBM2_FD_111476 | JGI IMG/M metagenome (GOLD analysis project Ga0157364, IMG submission 111476) | Fungus gardens microbial communities from leaf cutter ant in Ribeirão Preto, State of São Paulo, Brazil - Atta sexdens ASBM2 | ecosystem: Host-associated > Fungi > Mycelium > Unclassified ...
CACACACACACACACACACACACACACACACACACACACACACACACACACACACACACACACACACACACAACATCACCTTCTTCCTCGTTAATCCAGGTTTTGCGATTGCTTGCGCTTTCTCTCCTTTCTTTATCCACAATCTTTTTCTAGTTGGATTGTCGTAAGTGATCCATTTTTCATCATCAGTTATCATTCTCTTCAGAAATGGCTCAATTTCATTCCGTTTCAGTAGCGTATCACAAATATTAATTCGATCCATCATGTTCCTAACACTCAACTCGTGAGAAATCCAAACATTGAGCTTCTTTTTGTATCCAGCTTTGTTTAAATGAAAACTGTTTTATGATCGATGCCTAATTCCCTGGCAATCTCCACAGTGCTCACATGCTTATCACGTTCGACTTTTACCATGATTTCACATTTCAATGAGTTCATTGATCGACCGGAGCGAGGTTCATCTTTCACATCGAAATTTCCAGCACGAAAACGAGCGAACCATTTCCGTGCTGCTGATTTTGATAGAATATCTTCACCGTAAACAGCGCAAATTTTTTGACAAACCTGTGCAGCATTCTTGCCTTTATCGTAATGATACAAAAGTGATGCAAAATGTAGTGAATTTTTTCCTTATTTATTTCCATTTTCAAAATAAAATAACTTTTGATCCACTTCATCGATTTCAATCTTTTTCAGCTCAAAACAAAGGTTAAAATGTCACTTTTTAAACGTCTAGTGTTGCCGATGCGATTAGTAGTTGCCGACTGCTGAGCATTTAATGCCATTTAGCGAGAAAAACGCCACGAACTTTTTCCTACACTCAATATATATCACGTGTGTAAAGACAGGAATGTATTGGTTTTTCCATTCTGCTACCTCATCTTTATAGCAGTAGCAAGAAATTTTAAAGAAGATGCCGATGTGTTGGTAGCCTCTCCTTTTCATGTAATAACGCACCGGAGTTTCATTAAATATCGATAGATCCCATTGATCCTTTTCTCTGATACAGGCGGCTCTTTTTCTCGTCAAAAATGCAACAGAGGTAGCGTACAGGCATTTCGTGTACTGCAATTTAACATGACAATTTCAATTTTGGGAGAGAAGATACATATAGGCGTACAAGTGTTTATTAAAATCATATGAATGTTATTCATATATATAATTTTTGAAAAAGTGACTTGGAATTATACCTATATATTGCACAATTATATTTCTTATATAGCTAATGCTTTATAAATTTTATATTGACGATTGTTTATATATATATATTTTTTTTTCAATAATTAACTACTTTCAATAATTAATTACTAAAAGAAAAAATTTTTTCAATAACTAATGCTAATTAAGATTATTATTATTATATATATACATATATATATTTTCCTAATGTATGAAAACTTATGCTGTTATTATATATATAATGTTTTCGATAGCTAATACTAATTAAACTTTATTATTATATTTATATATATATATATATGTGTATGTATTTATATGAAAACTTACTGCTGTTAATATATATGTATATTTTTTTTTATTATTCTATTAATACGTGTATTATAATAATTGTATTTCTTGATCGGTCATGAATACAAATTATTTTTAGGTTCTTCTTAATATAGCCGATTCAACAGAGGGCTGTACAGTTTTCATTATTTTTTCACTGTGCTGTGCATGGCCTAGATTTATTAGAATGTCCTTAACATTTTTTATTTCTCTGTCATACTCTTTCTTATTTCTACAAGTTTTACAAGCGCAGCCTCTTCATTTATATCTCTCATGATGCTGATCCATCCTTCGCGTCGCTCTGTTAGAAATTGGGTCAGCTGCCTTGTTTGTCAGGACCACATCCTTTTTGCAGGGTCAGAGCCAGTGTAAGCGAGTGCGCAGGAAATTGCCTGCCATTCTAGATCGCAGAATTTATCCTCAAGTATACAAAGGTCGTGACAGGGTCGCTCGATAATGCGCCCCCAATCTTTTAGAGCGATCACTGCTGTTCCATCCCCTCAAATTTGGGTGAGGACACCTCTTTGCCACTTTCATCTTTCTTGGACCGCAACCATTTCGTCCAGGTGAGTGTGATTGGGTAATAAAAATAGGAATCTATTCGCGTCATCCGATGAGTGAGTTCGTCTATTAGTTCTTCTCCTCGTGACTATTATGGAGTTGGACCCAAAATTTCATGGGTGAGTCCATTTTTATTATTCGTGTTTTCAATGGGCTACATGTTAGAAGTCGTGTTTATGCGGGTAATCTCCATTATCTATAAAAGAATTATAAGTTAGGTGTTTTTTCTTTCTCTTTTTTTTCAGAGTGGAGGAACAGAAGGAGTTTAATAGGCAGAGAAGATACCCTTTATTTATCCTTTATTCATCCTCAAGAGTATAGATGGAGGCTTCTTTCTTTGAAAGGAAGGAGAAGAGTTTGAATCAGTCCTCGTCTCGTACTTCAGAATATTTTATTTCTTTAGATTCCAGTTCGACGAGAGTTGAAGGAATTATGTTCTTGTTTGTACGTCTCTCCTTATTAAGAACATTAACCATCCATATACGGTATGCAGAACATATCCATGTACGATTGTATATAATATTAGTTTTATGATTCTTGCGCTTGTATATATTTCTATACTCCAGCGCTAACATTTCCGAAAATTAGGAATCTGTTCCAAAATTTTTCCCAGGCAGACATAGCTATCTTTTCTATTGATGCTTCATCTAATAAGTTAGAGAACGAACTTCCATTCATAAATCCTGGTTGTCCCATTCCTTGTGTTACGGTATTGAGTACGGATGGTTGTTCGGCTGGAAACATTATGTGATCTCGTAAAGTTTCTAGGTCATTATCTGAATATATATCATTCGCAGCGAGTGATCCGGGGCTGATATATTTCCAAGTTGATTTGGTCATTGGTTTGAATACGACAGGTGATAAAGTTTCTACTGGCCGGGGCGTAAACCATGAATCTCCTAGAAAATACATGGCGAGCGACTTACAAGTCATTCCTTATCGCATCAGGATGCGAGTTTGTGATATTAGGAATTGTGTTTCGTTATTTCTAATTGATCATAACATTCTTGAGTTGAGGCGAATTTTATTCAGGCACACATTTTATTGTACCATATGTATTATTTCTCCGACCAATAAAGCCATATATCTAGACCTTTGCATTACCTAAGCGAAAGCATCCGATGAATGAGTGGCGAGAGCTAGGGCGTTTTTCAATATTTTCTGTTCGAGATTGCACTGTTGTTGTACATTTCGGTATAATTGGTATTTATTTGGTTGCGCATGTATATGTTTTTCCATGTACACAAATTTAGAATTCATGTAAGTGAAAATGTCAAGATTTTCTGGTTTATATACTTTGCTGAAAATTTTATTATCGGGTGTCGTTTCGAAAATTAATAATTTCGAGTGTTCGATTCTTCAAGAATATGGCATATTGTTTCTATTCCCTTTTTTGTTAAGACAAAAACGGTATCTTGTAAATTTGAAATGTAAATTATGTGGTCGTATGCCTGTATCGTCTATCAATATTTTCGCAAATCCAGTATAAAGTACGCCATAATTTGTTATTCCGCAAGAATCTCGTAGGTAAAGCATTAAGCTAATAAGTATTCCCTCCTTCAATATCCACACAATGGGTAGAGGCAAATTCGCAAATTACACCTGATCGTAACATTATCTGATTAGTGTTTAGTCGTACAGTGGCATGGTAATCTAATAGCATAATCGTTATAGTTATTAAATACAATAACATCGGTCCATGTTCCATAGGGATTGGAATACGTGCTTTCGCTACGCGATCCGTCATTATCCACTTGTCCTACTAAGGTGGCTGCTCGAAAGTCTGTTTGATTTGATCTTAGTTCGGTTATGCGAATGTGCCCCATTTGGAGGTATTCCACAATGTGCATCTTTTCATATGCCTCGTGAGATGTTTCTTGTATGTACGAGTATTTACCGTTGTATACATTCATAGTATGAGAGAACATTCCACATTTTTTTTACAATTCTATCGATCTCTACATTGGATCTTACATTGAATTATTCATGGATTTGATTTCGTTAATTTAGACGAGTTGTATATATTTTAGAGTCTTGTTCATCCCTTTGCAATGGTATATCACACTCTTCGATATTAAGTAATGACATTGTAGTTATATTTGCTAATCGTGACCAGTGATCCGCATCGTACTCGTAAGTCTCTTGGATCCAACTTAATAATGCTATTGTCATAATTCGTCCAATCATCTGGGAATCCATCTGAAATTTTATTTATTTATTATTATTTTGAGCATTAATGATTGAGAGTCGGTCTTATGTAAGAGATTCGTAATCTATTAGGATGTACTATTCGGCTGTTTTTTTTTATTCTAATTTTTATGTTATTCTGATTTAATATTTCTAACACTTCGTGAAGTTCTGTATATTGATCCCCGAATTTAGTCCCTTTAATAGGAACACATAATCTCCTGGTTTAAATATTTGCGGATTAATCTTCTTATCATGTTTTTCGGATTTGATTTTGGCTACTACATTTTCAGCATTTCCCTGGATGGTATGAAGCTGTATAATTAAATTTATCAGATATTCGTCATAACTTGCCACTTGCCAATTTGTCCTCAGAGCCTAACAATTCATTTGATGGCATTCTAGCTATTTTGTCAAATTCATATGGAGTATGTTTGGTGGCTTCGTAAATGCTGATGTTATAATTAAATATTGCTAATCCAATCTACCTACCCTTATATTGTTTTTGATCATTGGATCATTGTTTTAAATATTCGCTTAACGCATGATAAGATCTTTCTAATGATCCACTTAATAGAGGGTGGAAGGCGGTAGTAGTTTACAAATCCTGAATAACCTTGCGATTTTTTTCATTAACTCGCTAATAAAATGTCTTCCTTTTGTCAGTATTGTCTTGGGTGCTCCTAATATGTAGAATCTATCAACAAAGGTTTCAGCGTTTTGATGTGGCAGGGATATAAAATTTAATTAGCTGATCTTGTAACGTTCATATATATTCATTTCCTTTCTCAGTTTTAGATAGAGGTTCCACAATATCCATGGCTACCTTATCGAATGAAGATCCCGGTATGTCAGTAATCATCATAGGTTGGTCAATAATCATCATTTGGTTTTGACTCGTACTATTTTTAATTGGCATTGCAAACATTGCTGTATGGAGCGTTGAACGTCGGATTTCAAATTTTCCTAATAGTGTGTACTTATGTTTTATTCTATTATATGTTTTTGTAACGCCTATGTGTCCATCTAGATAAATAATGAGTTTCTCCAATTATCGCAGAAAGTTTTTTGGTGGATATTTAACTAGCCAGTTGCATATAATTAATTTGATCGGTGAATCGGCAAAGATTAATTGCAATAATTTTTTAATATTGTTCCAGGGTACATTATTAATATAATCTGTTTTTGCAATGCTAAGAGTTTCTAAGTTCCGGGTTTCCGCGACAATCGTAAGTCTTTGATTGCTGCAGAAATCTGGGTGAGAGTCATGATTGGTCCTTCGTGTTGTCCTTCACAGGCAGAGCTATATGATAATATTTTTTATATTTTATGGCCTTAGCTTTACCTAAAGCGAGGTTTCCTAACAGGGAATTTCATTTCTTTCGAATAATTTCTGTGAACCGGAATCAAAAGGTTTTCCATTAATATCTACGAAATACGCTACACTATCTTTTCATAAAAATAATAAGTCGCGTGAATTCATAATATTATTATTATTATTTATTACTTGGTAGTTAATGAGGATAGATTTTTTCCTTCTTTAATCTTCCATTTTCATCTTCTCTCACCTCTTCGTCTTTTTTTTCTTCTTCTGAGTTTCCTTCTTCATTGTTCATTTTGTCTGGCGGATCGTTTCTATTTTTTACTTCACTTCTTCCGTTTTCTATTGCTGTAACTCCTGTGATTTTTCCTCTGTACGTTATTGCCTCTCGTTTCACTTCGGATTTATTTATTAATAGCGTTAGAGGAATTTTATATTTTTCCCTTTAATGGCGATTTTGTTGGTTCCTTCACTCTTTTTGTGTAGTCGGGGAAGATTCTTTCTCAGGCTGTTTGTCGTTCATCGGTAGGCCCAGATCTTCCTCTTCATCATCTGAACGGTATAATCCTCGTCGAACGTGTAATCCTAGTTTTCTTCATCGGAGTCTTCCAGCATTTTAGAATTGCTTCTGCATCTTCAGGGTCATTAGAATTTAAAAGTTTATTGTGGCTAATTATGTTACAATTTGCTTCATTGAAATCTACAGGACTTCTTGATAATGCATTGGCGTTTACATTAGTTTTTCCTGCCTTGTATACTACGTCATAATCGTTCCGCTAGTTTTAATCTCCAGCGGAGTATTCGCATGTTTGCATCCTGTGCAAACAAGGTTTTTAAACCAAAGAAGGGGTTTGTGGTCTGTAACTAAGATAAATTTTCAACCGTATAAATGAGGTCTGAAATGTTCGATGCAGTATATTATGGCTAATGCTTCTTTCTCATAAGTATCGTATTTTATTTCATTTTCGGTTAGAGTTCGCGAAGCATATACTTCGGTTGATCTTTATTTATTGATCCTTGTGATAGGATGCCTCCAATTGCTATTCCGGAAGCGTCAGTAGTTAGAATAAAAAATTTGGAAAAATTGAGATATTGTAAGACAAATTCTTCACACAATTTTTCTTTTAATGCTTAGAAGGAATCTTCTTGATCCAACGTCCATTCAAATTTGGTATCATTTTTTTTAATAAATTGTGAGAGGCTAATTTCGAAAAATTTTTTTTTAATAAATTTTTCTTCGATAATATTCGGTTAATCCAAGAAATTATTTTTTGGTGTTTTAGACCTGAGAAATTGCCATACAGCCTCTAATTTCTTTGGGTCAGGTTTAACTCCTTTTTTACTAATTACATGCCCCAAGTAAGTGAGTTCAATTTTCAAGAAATTCAGTTTCGCATTTGTCGGGTTGTAATTTTAAATCAACTTTGCGTAACTGCTCTATTAGCAAATTATATTTTTTTTCGTATTCTTTTAATGAAGAGGCGTAGCTGACAATGTCCATATAAACGAATAGCTCTTCTCCCTGTAATCCTGTTAATACTAAATTCATTAATCGCTGAAAGGTAGCGGGAGCATTTTCTAATCAAAGAGTCCGGTCGAATTCGTAATGACCGAATGGAGTCATGAATGCTCTTTTGTGGCTATCTGCAGAATCTATTTTTATTTGGTGGAATCCGGAGACTAAATCACATACTGAAAAGTATTGCCTGGGATTAATTTTGTGCAGACATTTTGTGATTTTAGAAGATAGTTTGTTTCTTTTGGAATTACGAACATTTATATAAGGATTGTAGGAAGGATGATTTCATCCTTTCTAGAAATTCACCGATAGTAATGTGAAAGGAACCATTTTGGTGAATATCATTTTTTGCGTGTTTTCCAACCCTTGGTAATTTAATTTTTTCGAGACAGGAGTTCTTTTCTTTTGATTCCCTATAAAGTCGAGTTGTATTGCATAATAAGGATTATTTCCTTCCTTGCAACATAATAAGGAGTAGAAATTATCAGGAAGATACGGAAACTTTGCTCTGGAATTCTATTATTTGAATTTTCAGGAGAAGTTTGTTAACTTCCCTCTCCAAGAATTTTGAAATTCAAACTTTCAGGAGAGGTTTGATAACTTCCCTCTCCAAGGATTTTAGATTTATTCAAATTTTCAGGAAGAGTTTGGTAACTTCCCCCTCCAAGGATTTTAGAATTATTCAAATTTTCAGGAGGGATTTAGTAACTTCCCTCTCCAAGGATCTTGGATTTATTCAAATTTTCAGGAGGGGTTTGGTAACTTCCCCTTCCAAGGATTTTGGAATTATTTAAATTTTCAGGAGGGGTTTAGTAACTTCCCCCTCCAAGGGATTTTAAATTCTAAGATTTCGAAGGAACATCCTTCTCTCGATCAATATTTAGTGTAGAATTTTTACTTGATTCTTTAATTTCTCTCATTAATTTATTCTCATTCTTTTCTTTAAATACTTTATTTTTTTCGTTTTATTTTTCTGTCATTCTTTCCTTCTGTCTTAGCGACCTCGTCCATACATTCCATCGTTGTTATCATTTGAACTAACGTCGTTACTAATGTCTTCGAGATTTTGGGTATCTTTTGGAAGGATAAAACAAATTTTATTTCTCTTTGATCATCTTGCTTTTTAATGTTTGAATAATTCATTTAAAGGTTTAAGGCATAAAGTTGGTACTTGCACTTCAACTTCTTCATCTAATGTGCTTATGACGTTCAAATATCCCTTTTCAGAGACGTTCTCTACTATATCATCTCCTAGATAAATTCTGTGTGCTATTTTTAATTTTATATATCCTATTTTTATCTCTGGATTTTCTATTCTCATATAAAATAAAGATTCTGATTCGTGGTGGTGCGATGGTTTCTGGAGAAAAGAAAGGTATATTAATTTCTGATATATCTAAATGTCCCTTTGCAAGTCAATTTTTGAGAAAATCTGTTTGAAAAAATCGTTACCTAATATTCCGGATTGCGAAATAGGGAAATCGCTTGCTGCAATATGAAAGACTATTTTATTTCCCAAAAAGGGTAGCGAGATTTCTCCAAAGATTTACTTGAACAGTAGGTACGCGGTTGTGTTTGTCAAAGGTTATGGTTATAGATCGTATCGTGTTTTTGCTTACGGGCCTTTTTTGATATGCGACTCGCTCGATCCTCTATAGCACACCGACTTCAAGAGGCCATTGTTCGTTTATTTTCCTTTTTTATTGCTTGCGATTCTTAATTCAACTTTCGAGGATTTCTTGTCCTTTGCAGTATCGATAGAACAATCTAAGGAGTCTAAAGATGCCGTATTTTGCCCTATTTTAAATCGGCAGTTTTTAGCAATATGCCCAAAATTATTACAAATTTGACAAACGATTTTGTTTTAGTTTCTGAATTGTTGTTCATTTTGTTTCTTCCAACAGTTGTCGGCTGAATGACGGGTTTATCACACCACTGACAAATTAAAGACGATTTATTTTAACTACTGTTATTATTTGTTCGACAACCTTTATGGCCTGATTTTGAACATAATTGACAAATAATATTATTTCCTTGCAGAATGTTAACAAATTGTCGTGCTTGAGGGTCGCGAAGTCGACATTTATCAGCACTGTCCGCGTTTTTTACAGATTTGACATACTAGAATTTTTGTTCCAAAATTAGTCAATATATTTTTAATTAATTTTGAAGCTAAATGTCCTTCTTTATAACAAATCTGATAGGTTTCTCATGATTTATTAGTATTTAGTAAGTGTATTTTCTTGATTTCGTTGTAAGTCTGTCATCAAATGGAGTTCCTTTTCGCAATACATCGGCTACCGTTTCTTGAATACCTAAGTTTCTTACTATTCTTTATTCAATTTCTTTTAATCCCCTAATAAAACATTTACATCCTTTTTTAAAGATACTTTAATATTTTGATCGCAAAGGGCTTTTCCCGAAATTTTATGGACTCCATTATTTGTTTTCCTAAAATTTTCATTCGATTCGCGTATGCAATTATCTTCCTCATTCTTTTAATAAACACCTAATTCCCCTTGCAATGATATATATTTTTTGAAGTGCTGTAGATCTGTTTTAGATATTTGAGATTAATTATTAGAGATTAATTATGCCACGCTGTTAAAGTTTTGGTCTTGTATAGTGTGGCACGCTTCACCCACAATTTCTTGTTCTTATTACTTTGGTGAATTGCGGTTCAGCTGCATCTGCTAACATGGATTTTGTTTTCTTACAACTCTCGATAAAGAAGTTTAAATGGATGTTTTTATCATCGAAAAAAAGGTACGGCTACGACAGCATATTTTAGTGTAGCGAATAAGTTATGGGGCGTCATTATTCCGTTAGGTCCCTCTGTTTTAGAGGTGGTCATAATACTAAACCTTAATTAAATTGTTTCGTCTGCGAAGTCACAAGAAGAGAAGAAATTGAGCACAAGAAGTTTGAACAAATTTGTCGAAATATCTTTTGTAATATCAATCTTATTAAAATCTAGATCAACGTTCCCAGTAGTGGATTGAAAGAGTTTGGCAAGAGTGGAAGTATATAGTGTGTCTTGTGTGTTTGATTTAGATTTAATTGAATCACCGAAAGCAGCTTTATAAAGGTTTCCTGTTGTAGACTTATCGTTTGAGAAATCCGAGTTCCCTTTCCAAAGATCGCACTTTAAATCCCGGAGCTTCCAATTTTCGTTCTGTTACATCCAGACCCCAAGATTTTTTTATTTCAAAGAGAAGAAGAAATTAAGAGGGAGGCCGAAGAAGAACGCAATTGATACCGCTCTTGCGGTTATCGCTCTGAAGCGGGAGCCACAAGTCAGACTCGATTATGTCTCAAATGCGGATCAACGTCGATATGCTATTATCTGATTTGAGATTGTGCATCCTTCAGTCTTTCAGGTCAAAGAATTTAATCCTTTTGACCAATGATTGGATCTTTGTCAAGACGCAGAATCGAAAGGGCGGCGAAATAAAATTTAAACAATCATTTAGAAATATTCATATATTTTTTCTTTAGTTCTCTTAATTAAGGTTAAACTCAGATGTATGCGCGTACTTATATAATCATGTTAATGTATGAAATTTGCAATAATATAAAAATATATATTAGAAGAGTAAGTATATGTGTGATGGATGTTGCTTTAAAAAAATGCTAGTGAAAAATACAATAGATTTCTGTGTGTGTGTGTGTGTGTGTGTGTGTGTGTGTGTGTGTGTGTGTGTGTGTGTGTTGAAAGGGAAGAGAAGAACTTTTTATGGATTCGATGAGGTATTCTAGTGACTGGAATATCATCGTAGAACCTATTGTCTTCCGGAGGGACTGGAGAGTGAGAGGGAACAGAGGGTTCTGTGTTTTGGAAATTAGAAGAATAGGAGAGGGAAGAGAATTCAAAATCCAAGGATCTGAAAGTTATTTCTGGGGGAACTATCGGTTGGTTTGTCGGAGAGAGAGATCTATTACAGGGACGTCAGGGAACCTTGATCTCGATATTTTTAAGAAACCCTTTTTAGTTAGGTTTGAGAGAAGATAAATTGTCTTGTGTCCGCGTAATAATAGCTTTTCTGAGTTTCTCGAGCTTAGCGTTTCTTACGTCCTGCTCTGTGTTTGTTCTGTCAGACCATCTATTAAATTTTTCTCTCATTAGTGCGCATGATGGTTAATTAAAAGAAGGAGAAGTGTAGAAGGAGATATATATATATATATATATATATATATATATATATATATATTAGGTATACAACTTTGCTTTCGCCGTTTTTTTTCCGAAATTCGAGGCTTTATTGTAAAAAACTGGTTATACATTTATGATTCAAAGTATTGTCCATCGCTAGCCACTACTTTCTCCCATCTTTCGGGTA
>Ga0157364_1007312_pt1 | contig 11434 bp, 2 predicted proteins | sample AttsexASBM2_FD_111476 | JGI IMG/M metagenome (GOLD analysis project Ga0157364, IMG submission 111476) | Fungus gardens microbial communities from leaf cutter ant in Ribeirão Preto, State of São Paulo, Brazil - Atta sexdens ASBM2 | ecosystem: Host-associated > Fungi > Mycelium > Unclassified ...
ATATACACACATACATATATATAATTTTTGAAGTTGATTGCGCATTGAAAACTTTATACGGATTTAAGAAATTTGTGAAAATATCTTTAAAGAATATCTATTGAAAATAATATATTTATATTCTATAAAAAACACCTGTAAACATATTTTATATTCTATAAAAGAACTACTGTCGATTATGATTGATAAATTGAACGGATAAAACACGATGAAGAAATATCTATTGCATAACACATATTATGTAACACAAATAATAAAAAGATAAAAAACTTTTTATCCTTAATAACTTGGCGAATATGGAAATTCTAAGGAGACGATCGTACAGAATATGCAGCGACTTTTTACGCTATAAGTGAGATTGGCATTATGATGAAAAATAAACACAGTAATGCGATATCACAAACATCGCGACCTACTTTGCGAGAACCATTGTATAGTAAAATCTAAAGAAAAAAATATTAACGAGAAATGTAAAAGATATAGAAAAATATTCCTTTGTAAAGAGACAAAATATCAAGCATTTGAAGAAGACTCCTAATTTATGGAAAATTTCCATTTCTAATCTCCATATCCTGAATTCTATTTTAAATTGATATTAAATTGATAAATTCCGCTCCATTTTTGAAATTATTGTACTATATAATTAATAAAATTCTATTTCTTCTTCAAAAATATGTAGTGTTTTTCAAATAAAAATTCTAACTATTATCCCTTAAAATAATAAAAACAGAAAAAATTAAATGTTCTCTCTTTTTCTTTTTTCTGATATACAACAAAGGAAATAACTCAGTAAACGTGCATTTATAGGTAAAATTTGTTAATATCAATGAAATATGATTGTAAAATAATTATATTAACTTTTTTTGCAACAAATTTTTAAGTTATTTCGATAAAGTCTGTCAATATGTAAGTAATCATATTGAAGGCGAATTTAAAATGCATGACCTCCTGATATAAAACGAGATATAAGGAACTATAAAGGTTTTTAAGGATATATCAGACATATAGTCTCTGCAAAAAGTAACTAGAATTGTAAATTTATACTTTCCATATAAAAATGAATTTACATATTATATGAAATAGTTTAATAAGGTCAATATTTATATTTAATTATACAATTTTATAATTTAATATTATATATAATTATAATTAAATAAAACTTTTCTCATTTTATTTTAATTATTTTTTAAAAACATATACCTTTTATTAAAATAATTTTTTGATTCAAGTTTTAAACCGCTGTTATTTTATATTATTTTCAAATATAATATAAAATAAATTTGTTTGTAAAAAAAAATACGTGTAATACATTCTTAAATAATATCATTTCCATCAATGTAAGATTAAATTTAATCTCAATTCAATTTACTCTTTATCTTTTCCTAATTCTTAGGAGCGGTCTACAATAAGTTGCAAATACCCCGTTGCCAGTCGCAATGCTTCGCGATAGCCAATTAGAAGCATCGCTAATTATTGTTGACGCTTCTGATTGGCTGTTGCGACTGGCACCACTGTGTTTGCAACTTATTGACTATGCTGTAGGATTACAAAATAATAAAGTTAGTGAGTTAAATCGAGTTAATCCATAATGATGGAAGCCGACATGAGAAATTAATCGATGATAATAGTGTATCTTAAGCTGGCATGGCAACTTAGAGATATCGATTATAGCGAGACTTCATTTAGTCGTGCAGACGGCAATATGGTGAACCATTTCTCTCTCATAATACCCACCTAAATTCTGCTATTGATCCAACGGATTTGCCACGTTAAAAATAACAGTTCGCCGACTCGATAATGAAGTCCCCGTCATCAATTATTGAATCGCGCGTCTCCGCGAAATCTCGCGCATCCGGATACGCGAGAGTTTATCGCCCGCGGTGCGGTTAAATCGAGTATATAGCATTCTCGAATGTTAATGAGATCAACTTCGGCAAAGTAACTTACATAATTTAACGCTCGTTCACGGAGTGGAAATTTAACGGAATATTCGAACGATCTTTTCGTTCAGCCATTTATGTCATGATCGTTTTTAAATACTTTGTATGAGTGTGGAATTTAATAGTCTTACTAAAATTTTCACTGAACAAAGAAATGGAGAGAAAAAAATAGACAAAGAGAAGGAAGCGTCTTAGAGCTTCAAGTTCCAATAAAACGAGACGGTCGTAAAATGCTTCCTTCCCTCAGTAATAAATCCCTCGGTATGAACCCTCGTGGCTCGAGATACGACGATTTCGAAATTTGTCTATAAAGATCCGCTAAAGGATAGATTATTAAGATATCAAATGTGTTTGATTGTAATCTTTGTGGGCTCGAAAAAAAATAATAATAAAAAAAAATAATCGTGAAATGAAAGTTGTTTTCTCTTCAAAGAGAGTTTTGTTGGGAATATTTTCAGATTTTAAAATTATGTGTTCTTGCTTTAATTCTAGAAGTACTAACTAGAAGTACTAAATTTCTTATTCATTAAAAGGATCAAGCGAATAAATTATTAAGAAAATAAAAAAAGTGATGAAAAAATAAATAATTTTATTTTTTTTGTATAGAAAATGTAATTATTTAAGTATTGAAAATTCATCAAATCAAGAATTAATTAATTAATGAAAAATCAAAAAATTTCAGAATCTTATAATAATTAAAAAAATAAAAATAGTTAATAATGTCTGCTTAATTCTAAAATGAATAAATAAAAGTGTATATTAAATAATATATTAAATAATATGTAATGCATGAAATAAGTGATACGATTTAATAAGATATAATGAAGAATGTAATATAAAAGAATATAATAATAAATAATAACGGTATAATATGAGAAAAAATTAAATAAAAATAAAAAGTGTTCTAAATAAGTTATATAATTTAATTAAAATGCATAATATAAATTAGCAAGCGCGTCATAGAGATACCATTCATAATTTGATTTGTGATATTGACTATGTAATTTACGTGAAGTGCTGTTATCACGAAAGAAATATTGATTGAAGTTCTTCCTTCCGTTCCATTTCATCTCATCGAGTTCGATTATGCAAATGCTTATCTGTAATATAATTTAGGATTTGATGCACAAGATATTTGGATAGGATATTCAAACTTTTCACCCTATTGATTTTTCAGAGAACTGAATCCGATTTTGTTGAGAAATGTCGAAATGTTTTTTAAATAAAATTTTATTTATTGTTTCATTATTTTATCTTTATTTCATAATTTTTTTATTATTTTAAGCTAATCTTCGTCACAAAACGCTTATAAATCAAAATTCCAATAACAAGATTATCGTTGCTAATAAATAAATACCGCGCTATCAGTATATAGATGAAAATTATTTTTCCATAAAGTTATGTATCTTAAACATCTTCCTCTCAATTTCTAATTTTGGCTTAGATTACGCAATTGCTTATCTACGATTTAGGGGATATATATTCCATCCAGATATCCAAATAAAAGAAAACCTCTCGGGAAAATTCGCACTCCTATAAAAAATAAATCAGGACTGAGGTGAATTTCTAATACTGCGAGATACTCGTCCCGGAGGTATCATTGCTCCAAGACCTTTTCCATAAAAAAAGGATGTCAAATGATAATTTCTATCTCGCCGGGAACACACGATTAGATGTACTCAAATACATATATAAATCATATGACATGCATCAGAACTTCATTCATTCGCGTCATTCTAAAAATTCGGAGAGACAGGATGGAGAGACATCGAGAGCGAGACGGACAAACGGTATATTTGCGTGAGTATGATGACTAATGTCACACGAGAAGGTTGAAACTTGTGCAACATAGAAACTTAGTCGTCTCGAAACTTCGTCAAGTTGTACCTATTTCAGAAAAGGAGAAATTCGCATCCCGTTTTTATCGCAAATGGATTGGAGACGCATTAAAAAATCGCTCGCGGGCCGAAGTGTAAGTCGCTTAAAAGCCCGCTTCAGGGAAAAGTTCTTTCAGTTCGTTTTTTCAAGAATTCAATTATAAAATAGCTGCCACGATTCGAAAATTGTACACGGAAAGAATAGTTTTGTTGAAATATTAAAAAATTTAGTTAGAGAGACAGATCTGAAAATAACTTTGTTGGACTGTTAAAATATTTATGTAAAAGGCAATCAAACTATTCAGACAGTAAGTTACATTTTAACGAAATCTTATTGATATTAAAGATGTCATTTGACGTTATCTTGCTTCTTGAGTAATTACTAGAACATCAAAAGTTTTCAAAGCATTGCTCATCACACGAAAAGAAAGATTTTACTGAAATATCTACAAATTTAGATAAGTTACAGATCTGAAAATAATTTTGTTAGATTAAAATAATTATGTAGGAATTTCAAATATGATGAGCAATGCTACAACAAGTTTTGACATTCTAACAATAAATTTGAGCATTCTACATAATTATTTTAATGGCTCAACAAAATTATTTCAAATTTGTATCTATATATAGCTAAATTTTTAGACACTTTAGTAAAATCATTTTTTCTATGCGTGCTTGAGTACATAATTATTTTGATAGTCCAATAAAATTATTTCCAGATTTAACTAAATTTTAAGATATGTACTTCGACAGAATCGTTCTTTTCTTTAAAAGATGAAGATCTATTTTTTTTAATTTTACAGCTTTTTCTTGAATAAGATTTGTTATAATTCATTATTTTATTATATTTCTTCAAAATATGTCACTATTTAAGTGCTACTAATTATTTTTTAGTAAAGATAACACCATCAAGACAAGCATGGTGAAAGAAATTAATCCACTCGTTCGTGAAAAGAGTTTCATATGAAAGTCTTGCATAAATATCAGCAGCTATATTTAAATTAGAGATCTTTTAACGCAGATATCTTGCACATTTTTAAGTTTTGGAACTTCGTTTTTTCATGAAAAAAAAAATAAATATCTTTACGCGTTCCGCTATGTTACCAACATGAAACGTATGTTTTCAAAGCTCAAATTGCTTTCAGGTACAGATAAACACCTCTCTTTGTCGCACGATTGCAAGGGAACGAAACGTGAGCAAAATATTTCGATATTGAAAACATTTTGTCACAGGGGCTTTGCCGCGAGCAACAAAAATCCGACGATGCTTAACAAACTGCGAAACCACCGCGCCGACTCAAAAGCCGACTGTTCTTGAAAAGAGAGCTCATCCGCCTTTTATCCACATCTCTTCTCTATCAATTACACACTCCGGTCGTGGGCGTTGCATAGCCGCGTTAAGCCCGATTTATACCACGGGGAACGCAGGTCAGGGGTCATAAGTAAAATGTAGATATTTCAGATTATAATAGATCGCAGGCCACAAATACGTAGGACGCAGGACGCGAAAGTTGAAATTCACCCAATTTCCTGCGTCCTGCATCCTGTGTCCTAAATCTATTATAATTAAAATACGTTAAGTTAGTTTTTTTCTAGTCTTGCGATTCTGCATTTTATGTAAACCAGGCTTTATCGCGATGCACGACTGAAAGGATGATGGTATTTGTAAATAACACGCCGTATTAAACCGGGACATCGTATATGGGTAATATGGGCGTGGATGTGTACAAGCAGATTCGATCTCGTCAGATGCAACGGTAGATGCAACCCACTCGATCGGAATATCTTGCTTTTAGCACGCGCGTCCGGCGCGTCATGCATCGGCTGCGAATGCGACATTCGGCGGGAACTACGTTCGCGTTCGATGCACTTCCGACAGACTTGCGCCGACTATAGAGATGCGGCCACGGGTCGCCGCCTCGTCATTCCGTCCTACATTCTCCTCTGCGCTTAATAACGAGCGCGCTAAACTCTCGGCCACGAATCCGAATCGCGCGATGAAATAGAGAGGACCCACGTGCTCGATTACACGTGAGCTAATAGGAATAATTGATACCAAACGTAATATGACCTACTTTTGACGGGACAGTATTGCTTTTGAGATAATTACTTCGTTATTCAGTATTCCAAACATATTGAAATATGAATTATATTGTATTAGTTACTTTTTAAAAATAAATTGTTATTATACATTGAAAGAATATTAAATTTTAATAAAAATATTTATTTAAATAAATCTTAATACGTTGTTATTATTGTACATTGAAAGAATATTAAATTTTAATAAAAATATTTAAATAAATCTTAAATATTGCATATTAAATACGCATATCATGTACACTGTTAAATTCGTAATATTAAATTATATCCAATTTGAATTATTTTTAAACATTTCATAAGCTTCTGCCCTTTATTAGTATGTATTGTTAATTTAATTAAAACATTGTTAAATAATCTAAGAAAACATATTAAATTTGATTCAAATATAATTTACTATTTGTTAAACGCATTTGTTAATATAAGTGTCATTTATTTTAAAAATAATTGGATCAGTTTACATTTTGACACATTTTGACATTCATGAAAGTTAAAAATAAGAAATGTTATTTAACTCAAAGAATTGAATGAACAATTGCTTTTGATAAATAGTATATATTTGATATCTATTGGTATATATTTGGTATAATCATTAATTTGATTTAACTATCATTTTTTTATTGAGTAAATCTTTATTTACTGCAAATACATGTTTATTTATTGTAATATTTATTAATATTTTTTATTATTAATTTTTTTCGGTGTATTTAACTTTACATTCCATATGAAAAGAAGAACGATTTTATCAAAGTATCTAAAAATTTAGTAGATAAAGATCTGAAAATAATTTTGTTGGAGCATCTAAATAATCATCTCAAGCATGATAAATAAAAGTTTTAACACTCCAGCAACCAGTTTGAGCGTTCTACATAATTGTTTATTGATAATCTAACAAAATTATTTTCAGATCTCTGTATTTAGTTAAACTTTTCGATACATTAGCAAAACCGTTCTTGCATACATCCATATTCTACTTTGGTTTCAAAAATATCTGATCACATTATATACAAATGTTCATAAAATACTGATATAAACAGTATTCAAATTCAATCTCGTTGGTACTTGACAATGGATGTTTGCAATTTTTGTTTGACTTTGCGTTTAACACCGACGCAAGTTTTTAACAATAAAAACAGTACGTCAGTAAAGTTATTCAATGAAGCATTCGCATCCTGGACAATATTTTTTGGCTTGTAAACAATTGCAGTAACCCGCGCGACGTTTACGATGCACTTGACGCGGTCAAGCGTCGCGAGAAATTCGACAGACCGACATTGCCGTTCATTAGTTTTTCCATCGGTATATACGACAATATAAAAACAGCGTAAAAAACGTTATCGAGTCTCATGCTTTCGTAAGCAGAGATATCTCTCGTTTTATGCAACCGTTACTTGTTCGCATTACGCGTTGTCATATCGGGTCAATATTGCCTGAAACGTGTTTGCCAAACGCGTCGAGAGGCGCAAAAAGCGCAAGTAGAGATACGAGGAATGGCGGATTGCAACGGCGATCGGGTGGAAAAATTCGATCGTTTATGTTTTTTTTTTTTTTGCCAACGTCACACCATCTCGCGTTTATTCTATACGCATTCGCCGTCTTTGTCGCGTGATGCCACGCGATGCAGCCCACGATTGTTGTCGCGTCGGGAAAGCGTTTCCCCACGTGCGTCGATGCGGCACGGCGGCGCGGCGTGGTGCATCGTGAGAGCCGAGAGTCCGTTCCAGGCACGAGAAGCGTGCTCGGGACCTGCAAGGTATGTGTATGTATGTATATGGCAAAGTACACGCTAGATTAGTATATCGACCAATGCCAGCCATTGATCGACGCCTAGGCCACGGGACACGGCCTACGCGCGGCTAGATAAAGCTACATGCATTATGCATGCATACTGGATGCATACACACACAGATCCCCCAAGACGATAGTGATACGTTCCGCGGAGGCTTAAATTGCGCAAAATTTCAAATGAGAGTGAGACCTGGATTTTTCTCGGACGCTTTGACAGACGAGATTCCTCGGCGTGCTTTATGACGGACTTCTAAATACAACGGGTTTCTATGCAACGAATTTCTATGCAAGACAACTCGTCATCTCGTTTCCATTAAATGCCAAAATCTTCGCGTTTCGTAAACATATACGTATAATAGTACTAGATTTATCTTTTGTTCGGAAAAACTGATCGTTATTTTTTTCTTTTTATATTTTTCATTCTAAATTGAATGTGTTACTAAAAAATTGAATTCTTTAAAAAAGACCGAGAAAACTATATTTTCCAAATGAAAAAGATATTGAAAAAATAGCAACTGCTATAACAAAACCTATTTCAAATTTTAATATTTTAAATAAATCTTTTGTACTAAATTATAATACCCATATATTTTGTACGTTATTTAAATCAAATTTTTTTTCAGCAATTTTATTTCGCTTAAAATGTTTATCTTCCGTAACAAAGCGATATCAATGTTAAATCTGTCATCCTTTCACGTAACAGATTCAGTTTTCCGCTATCCAGCGTCGTAAACTCAGACTTAATTTAAGTAAGTATAATGATATTTTTAAAACGTCGTCGCTAATATAGTTAATGTCGCCAACGAGCCCAATATATACATTTTCCAAACTTTTGTTATAGTCTGAAAGAGAGAAGGAGAATGAGAGGAGAGGGGGGGAGGGGGGGAGATAGAAAAGTTTTTTTTCAATACTTTCCATTTCGCGTACTTTGCTATTTGATAATCAATATATCATGTCAATCTGAATAAAAATATCGGCCTATTTCATTCAAATGGCAACGTTCTTGGCATTCCACATTAATTCTACATTTTTTAAATGTGCAACATTAATTTTTCTAAAATAACGATATTTGACTTCTTAATGCAAATATATCTAAAAAGACAAGCGAGAGAAATGCATTGAAAAAGAGATCTTCTAACAAAGTGTTAAAGTTTTATGGAGAGACTTATACGTATGCAGATTACTCCACTTGGAACAATCGTTCTCATAGCAAGGCTAAAAAGAGAGTAGAGAGAGAGAGAGTTAACCGTGCGGGACCCGACTTCATAATGTCGCGATTGCCATGCAAATTTCACGAACAACCTTTCTGATAGTTCAATCACAAGGTGCGCTGCACGCAATTGCACGTGTACCGCGCTGCACCAACAATAAGCGGTCTCGTTGAGTGCGTCCGGTTCCAGACTACGTCGGTCAGGTTTCACTGATGGACATCCCCGTCCGAAATTTGGAATGAAAATCGGGTTGTTTGGCTGTTAGAAACGTGAGGTAGTCTCCTAATTAGTACTTGTTTACGCAACAATTAAATGGCGAATCTGACGAATCAGAGGTATAACAATCATATAATGTGGTAACGATACAATAAGAGATAAAATTTTTGGCGTTTGTAATTATTATTATAATTACATGTTACTGCAAATATGTAGTAAAAAGATATTATTAAAAATATGTAGTAATAAAATATTATTATCTATATAGACTATAATGTTAATAATAATAATTATATATATAGTTTTATCAATAAATATATATGAATCGAATATAAAAGCATTTTTCCTAGTAAAAATTATACATATAGTTGCATAAAATTTTGTTGCAAATGTCACAAAGATCGCTGCAACATGCAAAAACATGATGCAATGTAAGAGTTCTTTTTTAATTGCGTATGATAGAATTTTATAAATCTCAATCTTTATAATAAAATCGTAGAAATATTAACATATTTTTACACTTATTATGTTAAAATAGAAGATTACAAATTTTTGCGAAATCTGTCAGTTTTGCTTTAAAGGAAAATGAAAACTGCCTATTGAAGATTAATATCTGAAAGTACTATGAAAGAAATATTGTGATATTTTAAATTTAAAAGCATTTAAACATTTAAAGCATTTATAAAAAGTACTTTGAGTATATTATTTTTATTTTATGTATTAAAAAATATATGCAAATATTTTACATTTTATAAATTATAATAATGCTATAATTTTCAGATCTAAAATTATATTTTTGGAAAAAAGTAAGTCATAGACATATATCACAATTACATTTTATTTTTTTTTTTTTACAAAAAAAATTGATTACAGCCTTGGCCAAAAATATTAGGCATTTTATTAATTATTATTAACTATTATTTTAATTAAAAAATTATTTTTAGCATATTTAATTAAAAAATTATTTTTAGCATTTGTTATAAATTGTCCTTTACTTTAAGGATCCTTTGAACTTATGTATAATGCTGCTAAAAGAAATCAATACAGATAAAAGAATTTCAGATAAAAAAATAAAAAAAATATAAATACTTCTAATTTGTTATTAAGACTGTATAATGTATATACATATTTCTTAAATTTTTACTACAAAGAAAACAAAATTTCCTTACAATATTTCATAAATTAATTTCATCTGAAATTATATAATACAACAAGATATAGTAATTTCATAAAATTATTATTATTATTATTATTTAGAAATTTCATAAAAATATCATTATTATTATCATTTGTATTTTATTCATTATATTCATTATAAATACAATATCAAAGCCGTATAAATAGCAAGATTCGGTCACTAGTCATTTATATCATTTATACATCGTGAACAAGATTCCCTTTCTGATTTTCAACGTGTATATCCATGTATTCTATTCATGAATTGTAATTAGAATAACGAGCAACTGGATGTATGAAGATATGCGTAGATTTCCCTATAAACATGCAGATTAACTGACTGGGAAACCTCAAGGCGTGATTAATGTGCGTTAGCGGTTCGTCATGCCGATATTAATTTCTGTGGCAATTCAACGTGGCTCATGTTTCCATACTACATTTCCATAGCTCGAATATGACCACTATTAGGCTTAATAACAATTTCAACCGTCAAAATGGCGATTTGGGTTCATGCTACTGATAATTGGGTTTGCATAATCTATTAATTATATTTCTTCTGAAGTACCAATTGAAGAAGAAAATAAACGGAAAAATTATGTTTATCTTCACATATTAATAATAGAAGGAAATAATAGTTATTTATTAATAATAGAAGAAAATAGTTATTTCTAAAAAAAATAATAAAATTAAATTAATCGTAATAATCATCATTTCACTCGTATTTGAGATAAACATATTAATTAATAAGTCTCGATATTCAAATTATGCGATAAATATAGGAGATGATTATAATCTTATAATGCATGAAAAAAAGAGGCAGAGAGGGGGGGAGAGAGAGAGAGAGAGAGAGAAAGAGAACAGATAATTAAATTCTAAATTGCTTAAATTTAACATTGTTATCGCAAAATCTATTAAACATTAATACAAATACAGTATACATTGATAATCGTGAATGTCACACAGATGGAAATTGCTTAATGTATTAATTCGCGTTGTACAATCACACTGAGATTATATTATGTATGAGTACACTCTACACATTTCTACTTCTCTATAAATGTGTCATAACAAATTAATATTTACAAACATAATAGAACGTTCTCTCTCATAACACATAATATTATAGATG
>Ga0157364_1007313_pt1 | contig 11434 bp, 5 predicted proteins | sample AttsexASBM2_FD_111476 | JGI IMG/M metagenome (GOLD analysis project Ga0157364, IMG submission 111476) | Fungus gardens microbial communities from leaf cutter ant in Ribeirão Preto, State of São Paulo, Brazil - Atta sexdens ASBM2 | ecosystem: Host-associated > Fungi > Mycelium > Unclassified ...
ATTTTAAAATATAATGAGGGAAAAAATTGGAAAAATTGGAACGTAGTGTATGTGTGTGCGTGCGTGCGTGCGTGCGTGCGTGTGTGTGTGTGTGTGTGTGTGTGTGTGTATATATAAATTTATTAAAATATATATATATAGATGTATGTTCAACATCTAATTTTAGCAATTAACTCTTCCTATTTCGTTTTAGTTAATAAATATTCATTTCCTTTTTTCTTTTTTTTCATTTTCTTGATACAAAAAATAATAAATAATAATAAATATTGTTTTTACATATTGCAACTAAATCCTCGATATGATTTGTGTCAAATCTTTTGTTCAGAACAATTACAATAGCAAAGTAAAATAACAACAATGTACTGCTTCATTGCAATTAAAATTTAGCCACACCCAATGAATGTTTTTTATACTGTGTTACGATCATGTGCACTGAAAGCGGTAGGCAAAACTTTGCCATATAATTCCCATAGCCGAAGGGGAAAAACACAGTTGCGATTCTGGTATAGAGATGAGAAAAAGCGCACGGCCAATAATGAGGATTTATATCGTACGGTGTTATCTTACGCTTTATAATTACAACGAGTTGTATGCCATTCCTGAGAGCATCTCTCTACGAGGTCATACTTAACATCGAAAGTCACGTGCCATCGCACGAACCGGAAAGATAAGCTACGTGCCGCGCTTGCGCACGGATGGGCGGAAATTGTGCGTTTCTCGTATTCGGGAAGGAAGAGATGGACCAGTTTTCTCGTCGTCTTGCATTTCGGAGTAATGCAGAGAAAAGTAATAATCCTCTTATTCGCGCGCGCTGCTACTCGACAAGGTAGATTGTGTTGCGTCGCGAAATATAGCCTGATAACAGCGCGTGCGCGCATACGACGCGCGAAGCGGATTACTCGCTCCGCTCAGCGGTTCGTATTGTTGTCGCGTCGCTACGATTCCGGATGATCTCATCCGTTGCATTTTTCATCAGAGCTATCCGTTGGAATTCGAAATTATCGGATGAATTTTATTATAAGATAAAAGTGGTAGAAAAAATTTCGATATATATGTATACAATTTTGATGGAATTATAAAGATCGAAATAAATATAAAAAGATTATCATATGAAATATTAGAACGTTTATCTATAGTTTGCTATTATTAGACCTTCAACTGTCCCCGATTGTTTAATGACAATTGCGATAACTTGTTTAAAAAACAATAAAAGAGATTTGTGTCAAATGGGCACACGCTTCATAACACAAATCTGCGTCGTCTCTCGTATATCCGTTGCAATCTCATTATCTCCGAACGTAATTCTCGATGCAGATTTAGCTCGTGAATGACGTGAATCTGCGCACCGAAGGGTAAATAATCCCATTATCCAATCCGGGAAAAGAGATACTGCCGCCACGGGAGGGTGAGATGAGGGATTTTACCGCGGAAATCCGTAACGGAGAGCCTGCAACATGAGAGAAAGGACGATGATACTCGTTTAAATAGGGAGCGAGAATGAGAAGGAAGAGTGAAGGGAGGGGAGGATTGAGGCGGACGGAAGAGGGCTGAATTAGCGAGCTACGTAAATTAGGGGCGACCCTTTAGGCCCTTGTTTAATTTAGCGAGCCCTGGCGTCAGCTACGGCCAAGATACACACGTTTTACAGCATTCCCCCTCTCGTATAAACCCTGTTTGCACACATTTATGTCAGTCTAGGTTATGTTACATACATCCGGTCGCCATATTCTGCTGCCCTTCAAAAGACAGACAATCTTGAGGACACCATTGCGGTCAAAATTGCCTGTTAAGGAATACTAAGGGAAAATATATATAATAATTTTCTCTTTAACATATGATTGCAGCTGATATTGTGAATATCGCTTTAACGTAATACTTTATTAACAAGAAAGATCTGTTTTATGAAGTATTTTGCAATATTAATTAAAAATTGACTGAAAAATGTTTAAAAATGAGAGAAAAAGGCTATATTCTATTAAAGCTGATGTTCAATAATATCATGTTCTATACAATACGTTCTATGTGAATTTTACAATTTGCAGTTCAAACTGCGCGTTGGTTATTATCGTAAATTTTAAAGCACAGTCCTAAACTGAAGCTCCAATATTTAACATGCAAAATATTTATTGTAAAATATTTCTTTTATGTATAACATGCACACGTATGAATATGGATATGTATATTATATATTTATGGATAATAGTATATGATAGATATTTAGAATAATATATATATATATATATTTTTTTTAAACCACATGACTTGTAATTAGAAATAGAATATTTTATGTGTCCACGTTGGTTTAATTTCATAATGTTAGCACCTGAATTTTGCGGACGGAAAAGCTAACAGCAAAGGGAAAAGCATACGGTAATAGAGAAACGTTGCATTTTCTTAATCACATTTCAAAAGCGACGCGCGAAAACGGCGCGAAAGCACTCGCAAAACGTGAAACAAAATATGATTTACTGGAGAAAGAATTCCCTACGACGTTTGACGGAATATTTTTCCCGTATGTGAAAAGATTTCACAAATTATTTTCCACATGCGCGTATAAAAAAGTATACGATATTCGAGTATAAACAGAAATATTGAATGTGTGAATATTAACACAGTCATCGTTTCGTTCACATAAATAACACAAGAAGAGAAAAATTTTTATCTATTCGTTTTCAATACTCTGTTTTATATTTGTGCTATTTTATATTCATGCATATGTAATTTATTAAATATTGTTTATAATAATATTGTGATTAATAAATAGAAAACATGCAAGAATCAAACATCTTGTTTTAAAATTATTCACAATATATTAGTTGAAACAAATATTTTTTATAATCTCATTTGTTAATAATTAAGACAATTAAATTTTATTGAATTTATAAAAAAATTTTAAAAGAAATGTATGTTATTGTATTAGAAGCATTTCAATAAAAATCTCAACGTCAAATATCTCTTACTAACTTTTTTATTGTTAGGAAAATACTTTTATTTATTGTTGTTATTATTTTGCTCCAAATATTTGTCATTGTACGTTGAAACTATAGTGTTTACTCCAGTTCAATAAATCTGTTAAATCAATACTATTTGTATTGTCCGAGCGATTATTAGTAAAAAATTTTCAAAGATTTTTAAATTTTCAATTATTATCAAAATATTTAATAAAAAAGTGATGATGGAAATGATTCTAATTTATAATATTTAGGAAAACGTAGCAAATTTTATAAATTGATATTTACAAATTATGAACAATTAAACATCTATAACATACATTAATTGAGAATTTTAAATTTCTTTAAATAAATGATATCAGCATCTGTGCTATATATTGTATGATATGACACGCTTAAAAATTATAGACCCATTATTATATACGAAAGTTTAAATGGCCAAAAGTACGCTAACTTTTAGTTCAAAAACTATTAAAATTAATGGAAAATGTTTTCCTGCAACAACTATCGATAATGTGGGACCAGATGATGGTTTTCCGATTCATATTGAATATTGTTCTTTTATCGTTCAAATTGTGCATGATGTACTAAATAGCATATCTCTAATCGTTAATTAAATATGCAAACACTTGTTGGTCAATTTATTTATTACTGTATTTTTTTATGGAAAACATTATAAATAGGTATGTATACAGCAATGTATTTAATGTTAAATGATATGAAAAAGCATATTAATAATCTCAATTGTAATATCAACGATTGTTGATATAGATGTACGATCAATTTTGACAGAGATCACTCAAATGCGCAGATTACAAAATTCGTTGATTATACCATTTGAAAGCATTAATATTTATCCCGATGCATATATGTACATTCATATATAAATCCCCATTGTGTCAGAAAATCACACGCCGCATATACGTCGATCTTAATTCTTGCAACAGAGGAAACGAGTTATAATCGCCTCGACCTGAGATTGATCTCCTGGCATAATCATCGGAAGTGAAGTCATTTTTTTCAAAAATATATTTTTTCCTTTTTTTCTCTTTTCTTTTTTTTCTTTATCTCTTGCTCTATCCTCTCTTTCTAATTTTCTATCTGTTGTGCATTTGTTATATTTCTCTTTTTCTATAATATGTTTGTATATCACTAAGGCTCGATTGCACCAATGTTACTTTGATTTTAAGTGAGGCTTAAAACTCTTTTTGTCTTCATCTCTTTTTGGCTTTAAAACGAAACAGATAGAATTTTAAGTCTCTTAAAATCAAAGTAATATTGGTGCAACTGGACCTAAGTACACTAAATACTGGATAGCGCACGAAATGATGTGCTATTTTGTTTATATATGATACATTTATTTTTAATAATATTAATATACAGAAATGTAAAATTAATTATTCAAATTTAAAAATTGGGTAATTAAATAGTATGACATTTCATGCGTCATCTTATATCTATATAATTAGGTAGAAAATTATTTAATATAGAATAATAAGATTTGGTCTTAATTAAGACCGTTTTGTGTGAATATATCACTTAAATACGAGAAGTGCCACTAAACGGTTAGGTTTGATATTAAATTAATGTATATACGTATTTTTATTTAAATGAATTTGAATATTATTGATAATATTATTAATATTGAATATTTGTATATCTATTCCATAAATAAAAAACATTGTCTTCCATATTTTATACTTTTTATTTGTTAGATTCATATATTCAAATTTTAAATATATTTTTTCTGATGAAAATATTTGATATGTTTGTATTTTAATTTCATATATGTAAATTACATATCTTGAAACGAATATGAAACATATAAAGAATATTATTTAAGTAGATATATATTTTTTTAAATAAATTTTATAAAAAATATTTTTAGAAATATCTTTTCAGAGCATCAAAAATATTTATTCTCTTATTATTCTCTTTTTTGCAATAAGAATTGTCCATTTTGGAAATAAAAGCAAAAGTTTTTAAAAATAATATATACTTTTATTACGATGGATTGTGTAAAATTTTAATTTACAATCTTCTCTTTAATTTACAATTTCAACTTATATCATCATTATGTTCAATTTTTATATAATTGTATAATAAATATTATTATTTAATTCAATAATTTATATAATACAATTTTAATTTATATAATACAATTTTAATCTTTTTATGTCTATATTTACCAGTATTTGCTAAGTAAAACATAAATATTTCTGATGTTTCAAAGTGACTTCAATCCTTATAAACATGAAATATGTACATTCAACTCTACTTTATCTCTCTCTCTCTCTCTCTCTCTCTCTCTCTTTCTCTCTCTCTCTCTCTGGCCGTCTGGGATCTGAGGGTTTTACGAAGTCGTAAGTGCCCCGAAGTGAGAACAAAGCCACCATCGCGTAAACTGTAAGCCGCCTGGACGGCAAACTTGTGAAATTGTTAAGCACCGGGACATGGACGGTCTTTCCGGCTGAAAGCTTCGCAAATCTGCCCGCTCGCGAAATTGCTTCCTTGGGTCCACCCGGTCGTTGTTAATATTCCTCAATACTTTGCGCGGAATGGTCGATAGACGCTGTATAATGTACATGAATAAAAGTGAACAAAGCGAGAAAACATGGTTTTAGATTGTGATGACTTACAATTGTGATTAACGATATTATTTATTGGCATTCATTATTATTCCAAGATAATTCTACGAAGATGTCGGTTACTTCCATAAAAGCTGTTCTCTTATATGATTCTCTTATTCGATTCAAAATTTCTATAAGTAATTTTAAGACATATCCGAGAAAATATGTTTTAATCTTATAACTGGGAAAGAGGATTGAGATAATTTCGAAGAATTCAAATCGTATTCAGATTAAGTATAATGATACAGATCATGATGGGAATGTAATCGCGAGATTAAGAAAAGTCATTAAAGTTAATTAATGGAAATTTTTTTTTATAGATTAAACTACACATACATGTATGTACAATAAACTAATTATTTATATAAAATCTTTTTCTTTTACAACAATAAAAAAAATATTAATTTTTTGAATTTTAAAAAATAAGTGTCATATATAAACATATAAAACTTAAATATAATTTTAAAATGTTAAATTTATGTGTAACTTGTATTTATACTTGTGTATTTATACTTTGCCTTATTTTTTACGCATATGCAATAAATTATATAACAATACATTATATATGCACATATATAAAATAAAAATATTGAAATTGAAATTGTAACGAAATATTAAATCTCATATCTACGCAGGTGATTTAATCATCTCTAACATTTCACATAAAGATCCTCAATTTTGTTCATGCCGTTTTACACTTCTCATTTTTATATCATTCATTCTACATTGCTTTTTTCTGTTCATCCTCTTTATATTCTTCACCTGCCATTTTCCACGATATGTAGCATCTCAGAAAAAATAATTTTAACTTTAACTGCGTTTTATCTATTGAAAATGAAAGTTAGACAATTTCTGTTATTTGAAGTTAGTAATTATTATAATAATAATTATTATATATATAATGATCATAATATATAAAATATATAAAAATGATTGTATATATAATAATTTTGAATAAAATAATTTTGAGTATGTATGAAAATAATAATCATAAATAATTCTAAAATCCTATATTGTATTAATTATAATTTCTAATTTAATTTAATTTTCAAATTTTTTACATACTCAATATATCAAATTGAAACTTGAAAAAATATAAATGTAATATGTTTGAATATTAATATAGATTTTATATATCACGCAATATCTTTCCAAATATTTAAATAATCTTATAATTTTAACATTTTTTTCCTAAATACAAAATATGGAAAAAAATTTTAAAAGAATGTAAACCTTAATTATGCTGAAAAAAGATAAAAAGCGTTTTATATAGTGTTACATAAATATGGATTTAAAACGCGTTAGAAAAATAAATTCTTCAATTTCAACGTTTGTACGTGTGCGGAGTTTTCCAGCATTCTATCGTGTCTCTCCTGCCTGGCTTCTGAATAGCGCAATTCATATCACGATCCTTGCACACACGATTCAAAGTGAGATATAAGCGACAGGACGTTTGTGATGACCTGTGGTTTGGGATCTAATTAAAGAAAAGGTCGACGTTTTAATTAAACCAATTTGAGATATATGTCGCACGCACGCATACGCACGGATACTCGTTTATACAAGCGTCCACTATGCTATCAAGAGATCTAATTGAAGCAGAAGAAGAAAGACGGTTCGCGACAGTACTTCTAAAACTTCTGCCACCAGCAGGCGGCTAGCTTTTAATTAAAAACAACTTTCCGCTGTTGACTGGACTTGGTCGTATCGTGCACGACGTGTCATTAATCGCTCGACTCACACCGCGTAAACTGCAGTCGGTTAATCCACACTTTCGGAATACGCTTTCATATACAATGACTTGTGTACTAATGTATTGTCCAATCATTTATTTAACACCTCATTATTACCTGTGTTCCAACCGCAACGAAAACAGTCCTAAAAGGAGTTAACATGATTCCCCTTCGTGCATTAATTATACTAATGTGATTTCAAGGTCGCTGAAGTTCAGTATAAGGGTTTCATAAAAATGATATCTCCCACTATAATAATATTTTCCGCCGCTTTCATATGCATTAACACGTATCGTACTATCTCTTTGAAATGAGTTATTCGATACGAGGCGTGTCATATTCAACTACGTAACTGTCGCTAATTAGTGAGTTTCCATTCATACCAGAATGAACGAAGACTAACATGTTCTCGAAGTTAATTTTAATGAGAAAGGAACAGAATTTAACTTTTACATATCTTGATAATTTAAATTTTACTCAAATATTTATATGTAACACATATATAAAGTGTAAGTTTCATTTTTCTAACGCGATTGACGTTGCGTATATATTATTTCATATAATATGTTTGATGAAACAACACAATGTATTTTTGTAGATTTAATCGCACGTTCTTATTATACGATGAAAATTCAATTTTATTATTACATTATATAATTCTGATGTCAGAATGACATTTAATTAAATGGCGCTTATAATAATCTTTCAAAGGTTCGTAATAGAGAGCACCTATTAACAAGGATGCACTTAAAAGCATTTAATTAAGTCTCTCGAGGAGATCTTAATTTTCATTCACTTATTTCTTTTACTTCGTTTATCTTGTACATGTTGTCCAAAACATTGCATGTGCAAAACGGTGTATAAAATTGATTAAAGTGAGAGCTAAGTTTATTATATTCACGCGGTTGCACGATCTCTTCGTCTGTTTACCATTTTGGTTCCTTCACTATTTTCTCTACTTACTGCGAAAGTGTTTTATGTTTAACTGATTAACGTAATCGGTTTATTTTAGTTTAATTAAGCTATGGCGAAATACTTGGAGAAAGGATTTTCTCTGATTCACGTCGGGCATACGCAGATTTTGTATATATTTTAAATTTCTCTAAAAGATTTTAACAAATTTTAAAAGACTTAAAAATTTTATTAAAAAAAACTTTATTATTATTTATTATTATTATTATTATTATTATTTTATTTTATTATTTTTTGATATAATTAATTATTAAATATGAGATAATATTGATAGTATTAGGAAATAAGATAAATTTTCTCCCTATATCACTTTTCATAAACAGGTTAAATAAATGTTGAATTTCACATTTTGCACTTTACAAATGTAATGTATAAATCCATTTATATGAATACGAAACTTTGCCAAATATTTATGATCTTATAAATATATGTAGTTACATCTTCGATTAATTATTCCGTTCATTCAATCGCAGTTTATTTTTGCTTTAATTAAATTATCTGCGCGTCTCGCGGGAACGACGCGTAAATCGGCTGCAGCTATCGCGTTAGAAGCCTGTCGGTCGCTTTTATCGGCTGAATAAATAATTAGCCGTATTATTATCGCGGAGAAACGAATGGCTGCGTCCGATGAAAGGCGATAAAAAAACCGTACGTGGCGGACGAAAAAAAACCGACCGATCGCCATTGTCTCGAGGGTTGGTTTTATTTTCCTACCCCCCCTCTCTTCCTCCTTCCCCCCTCTCTCTCCCCCTCTTATCTCTCATGTCTCTTTTTTTATATGCCCCTCTCTCTCTTTCTCTCTCTCTCTCTCTCTCTCTATACCATCACGACCATTCAGCTGCAATTAGGATTATTTATTTATCGCGTTTGCAACGAAAGCTCCGATGGGTCGAAGAGTCTGCTTTTCCTCTTGCCCTCTGTTTCCACCTCTTTTTTTCTGTTATATGGGTTTGCATCGTCACGTCGGCTTACTCGAGCATTTCAGCTGCAGGCGAGCACATTTTTGTTTCTATTTGAATATCTACATACGTGTATATGTATATCTTGCTTTCGTAGCATTTAATTGTCTGTCGATTAAATCCGCTCATGGTCTTCCTCTTTCGGTTTTAAACTGAAAAGACGATTGACAATGTAGAAATTAGCAATGATAGTAACACAAAATATAGAAATCTGTTCGCGACGAGAGACGATGTTCCTAAAAAATTCTCTTAAACAATTTTTTTAACCAAAAAATGAAATTTGTTAATTAGTTTAAAGATTGAATAATTTTGCACAAACAGAAAAAAACTGTACTTGATTCAACAACATTCTTTTTTAATGATGCTTTAAGAAATCTAAAGAATAGCGACACTCAATAATGGACCATTAATCTGTTGCCGACAGCTGTTCCAATATTTCAGCAACCAATGACAAGAATAAAGTAACAGGATATAATAAGGAAAAAAAATCTTCTTTTGCCTAATTTGTATAACATATTTTTTTTGCAAGAATGTCCTTATTTGGTTTTAATAGGTCATTCTAGTATTTTCTCACTTTAGTATTCTCATTCTAATATTTTCTCGCAAGCATTAAATATACATATATAATAGATTAACTGATATTATACGCGTTCTTTATTACTATCCTAAATAATATGTACTTAATATATTATAAAAAATAAATAAAAATAGTATATGCACGCACATATATATGTATGTGTATACTACAAATATTTAAGTTTAATATCAAAGTGATATCAAAGTGATATTTATATATTAATAAAATTAATCAAAGTAATATTATACGTTAATTTCAAGTAAAAATATACGCATGCTGTATCTTTCATCAGTTCATATAAAATATAAAACTAAAACAATAATATTTAATGAACTGTGTATTAATTACATATTAATATTAAAATAATAAGATAATATATATTTAATTGCTCATAATGAATAATGTAAATAATTAAAAATTTCTTATTGCTAGAAGAATTCTCTGTTTATGCGGTCTATTATCTATGCGGCTTATGCTAGTCATATTAAAGTCGCATTTAAAATAATCATGTCACTCTATTTCGAATAACGAATTTTGCGAAAAATATTGAAAACGTTTTTGAATAAAGTAAGCGTAAGTAGGTTAAAAAATAAAGAAGCTAATTTTGATGAACCTCGCCATTCGTCAAATCGCTCGTAAATCTAATGTAAAAGAGGTAAAGTTACGTTGGAATCTTAGAACGGTAAACCGAAGTACGCGGGAAGATTAATCGCTGGAGTTGCGCGGGATTAAAGCAAGCTTAATTTCGAAGCGAATCGCCGAGATCTAATCTCTCTAGTTGGCATCGTCGGGATATATCTTTCGTTGCATCGTATCGCGTTTCGTATATATTTCACCTTAAACGCCGCTCCTCTCTCTGCGCCCGTGATATTATAGCTTGCGCGGGTATCTCCGTCATACTTATTAATCTTAGCTCTGTCTCTCTTTTGCTTTTCTCCTTTCTCTTTACGTCGTCTCGCAGACGTTTACCTCTTTGTCATTGCGTATTATGGCGCAATTTGCAGATTCTACTCTTAATTGTCCCCGGTGAAAATTCCGCTGTATGGAACCTTCCACTGTTTTCGCTCTCGCAAAATTGTAGATGAAATTCTTTGAGGCTTTAATATCTTGCACGAAAATTTTAGATAAAAACAAAATAAATTCAATATTAATACTAAATTATAATTGAGGGTTAAATTGAATTAAGAAAACTTTAAAAATGATATTCTGGAAAAAAAAATTCAAGTATAAAAACAAAAAAGATAATATTTTGAGAAAATGATACTTTAAAAATTAACATTTAAAATAGTTAAAGTAAAAAATAAAACTTATAAACAAATAATCTAAAATTTACATTATATATGGTTGTTCATGATTGTATAGTGATCGTATATTTCTTTGAATATTTAAATTTTAAAATAAAAAGATAGTAGAAATATTAAGATTCATACAATTGTATTATTTTTTTCGATATTTTATTTTGTTTTTGAACAAATCGAAAAAATATTTAGAAAAAAATTTTCAAACAAATTCTTAATTTTTTAGTTAATTGTTTACAATTGCAATAAATTTTGCAAATGCTGTTTTTTATTAAGAATAAATCAAGAATTGATGAAATATCGACATAAATCTG
>Ga0157364_1007315_pt1 | contig 11433 bp, 3 predicted proteins | sample AttsexASBM2_FD_111476 | JGI IMG/M metagenome (GOLD analysis project Ga0157364, IMG submission 111476) | Fungus gardens microbial communities from leaf cutter ant in Ribeirão Preto, State of São Paulo, Brazil - Atta sexdens ASBM2 | ecosystem: Host-associated > Fungi > Mycelium > Unclassified ...
AGATGGGAGAAAGTAGTGGCCAGCGATGGACAATACTTTGAATCATAAATGTATAACCAGTTTTTTACAATAAAGCCTCGAATTTCGGAAAAAACGGCGGAAGCAAAGTTGTATACCTAATATTATTTATGATCCTTCGTATCCTTGCGGAAATCCATCTCAAAATTTCTCGCATAATATCTTTTGTTCTTTTATTGAAAGGTATCTTCTCGTTGCGACGTTCTACATGAGCAGTACAACTTCGACAATCTGCACGATTTCCCTCCCTTTGAATAAGCCTACAGAAAAAATTTGCCGCTTGTTTGTGAGTTTCGATAAGACTTGTGATCGCAACTTTTAAAACATAATGTAAATACATCTTTCCGCGATGCGCAGGCCCTTTGCTTCTGCTCCTGGACCTCACCTATCCTAGCGGCAAAACTCACAATTAGCTAATTGTCTCTCCCTTCCTCCCCTCTTCCCCGCCGCGAGGTTCCGGAGCCATAACTGGCTCCAGATGATACGATATGTAGAAGAAGCCAGAGGTGAAGAGATTCTAGTAACTTTGAGAACCAATGCAGACAAGACCTGGCCGTATTGTCTCCTCTCTCCTTTGAAGGCAGAAATCATTCTAATAAAAGAAGAAGACATATACATACATACGTCGCACATATATGCACACGTTTACGCACTGACATTTAGATCAGTATTCATAGTCGGTTCTTATGTTCAAAACTGTCTTAAGTTCTGTCTTGATGGTACGTGTCACGTACCAATCAGAAGGTTGCATTAACGTCTTAAGATACTGCTTAAAATGGTTTTGAAATAAAAACCGACTATGAATACCATAGTGGATTAGAATTGACCTAACTATCTTACTGAAATCGATAACAAATAAATCGTTTTGTCATAATCTTTTCTTAGCTTAATTAACAAATTTCTGCATATAGTTTCGCTTCCGTTTAATCTCCTTTTATTAAATATTAAATTATAAACAAATAGATGATGAATAAATTGCTTCTTATCTTATTTAATAAAAACTTAGTTAATAAATATCAGTATTTTGTTTTCATCTAATTTTCTTAAATATTAATAATGTTAAAGAAGCAGAAAAGCTTGAAATTAAGAATAGTTACTGTAGAAGTCATGGCGATGACTTGATTAGGTAAGTGCGATTAACTCAGCGTTAGTGCATTAGATTATCATTTTAGGATGCTTTCTATTACCTTTGTAGACCACAGGTTCAAATCTCACCAGTGATGCATTTTTAAAATTAATTGTAATTAATAAAATTGAATAGAGTGTCCCAAAATAATTGTTAATCACTATTTTATAAGTGTCATGTTTAACTTGTTTAATTGATTATTATTATTATTACCAAAATAATCATCAAATATTTCATGAGCAGGTAGAGTGGATTAAACTGAGTCGAAAAATCTACCATTTTGCAATTTTTACAATAGTTAAAAAGATATTAATTACTAAAAATTGTCCAAAAATTGGGCATCAGTAATTTTTTACTCAAATACTATTAACTTTACAAAAAAACTGCAAAAAAACAAAAATTATTTATTTTCTTCTCATAGAGCTCTAAAAATTTTTTCAAAATTTTTAGAGCTTTTTTTTTTATCATCTTTTTAGTATTTGCATTTTCTTGTTTTTACCAACATGAAAAAATATGGTATTAAAAAATTCTTAGAGTTCTATAAAAAGAAAATAAACAATTTTTGTCTCTTACAGTTTTTCTGTACAGTTGATAGTATTTGAATAAAAAATTATTGAAGACGAATTTTCGGCCATTTTTAGTAATTAATGTCTTGTTAACTATTCCGAAAATTGCAAAATGCTAGAGAACTTTTCGATTCAATTTAATCCTATCTATCCATGAAATATTTAGCAATTATATTAGGACATCCTGTATACGAAACAGTGAAGACATCAAATTAAATTTAAAAAATAAAAATAATATTAATCGTGTAAAAATAAAAAAAATTACTTTTTTCGCGTTAAAATATTGTACCAGAATCATATTTATATTCGCTGGCCTCGATTTAAGTTGAATTGGAATCTCTCCACCGATTTCAAAACAAATGTCCATATAGGTTTCCTATCGATTATTTCTATATAAATGGATAGAATAAATCTGGATAGAAAACCGGATACCAACAGGTTAATTGATTTCCATTCTTATGCATTTTTTTAAGCAAGGTTAACTACAAGTTAATCATGAATTCGATCATTGAATTTTTATTCTAAGGCAAAAATATGAAAAATGAAAAGTTTCATGTGAATTCTACAATCATCTGCGATTTTGTGGGATCATGTAACTCTTCTGACTGTGAAAACGTGAAATCGTTCACGTAAACTTTTTCGTCGTGAACCATGATGACGGAAAACCTAGGGAATTAATAAATATACTTTCAAATTTAAAAAAAAATAAAGTCTAGTCATGTTATTTAATAGATTATTATTTCGAGAGATAGACTATTATTATGTTGAAATAAAAACGAACTACAAAGACTGATCCAAAGCCAGCGCATATACAAGCTATATACATAATTACTATGCGTGACAAGTTTCACGAATTACATGATTGAGTCTCATGACAATAAAAAATTGGATCTTACTTGTTCATTCTCTCGATACGTGTTGCAAATTTAAACGATAGTATATTCTTACATCAGAATCTGCAACTATACAAGGTACAACATTCCTTAAATGTAATATTTTTTTATTTGAATTTTGTGTCGCAATATTTTTGCTCGTAGAACATATAAAAAAGAAAAATAGAAACACTTTTTATATAATTAAAATCCAATTATATAATTATTATATAATTAAAATCCAATTTATCAATTGAATCTGCTCAAAATAATCGATTCAACTGTTATTGAAATCCGATAATCTCATGTGTTTGGATTTGTTGTGTGAATTATTGGCGTTATAAATTATTGGAATAAACTAATGACACTATCATCTCTCTTGATTTAAACTTTTAAGCAGTACTATTTGCAAGAAAATTAGTTGGCTACAGGTTTCTTCAAAATGTGTGATCGAAGATGATTTTCACTTGTATTAAGATCCTTGCAGGACGTTGTATGCCGAGTAAGATATTTTGATAATCTGAAAGAATGAATCAAATATGAATAAAACATGTACAAATTAAAGTATAATCATGTTAAATTTATTAAAAATATTTTTATATTTTAATTCGACAGTACCCAGGTAGTAGTCGTTATTTTGACGTCAATATTTGGTCACAATTGGTCACTGATGTTATATCTCAATTAAGTGACATGTATTCGATGTTAATTTTAACATGTTAATAAGTCTTTGGAATAATAATGATGTAGACGTTAAATTTATCATATATGTATACATATATAAATAATTATAATTAAAAAATTTATATACTGGGTGATTTTAACCAAAGACTGCAAAATATTTGGAAAAATAAACATTGTATTAAATAATCTTTCAAATAAACCTTCAATATTTTTGAGGGAGTAATTCTATCCCGTAAAAGTTAATCACTTCTCGCTCCCCCCTGGGAATAGAACTGGGGGTAACTTTGAAATCTTAAATGGGAACCTCTACTTTTTATTGCAGATTCGGATTCTACATCCAAAAACACATCAATTTTGTCTAAATAGTCTAAATAACCTTTTTTTTCGATTCCTACATGGCACAATAAATAAGCATCCCGAAAGGCTTATAATTTCCATCACGTCCACTTCGTTAATCTTGGGTAAAGCTAAGAACGGATAAAAAATTATCTTAGATCTACGATAATTCGAAAAATATGTTTCAGATAAAAGTTGCTTTCTTCAACGTAATATCATTGCAGTGCAATAAAACATTCCCCTTAAAGAAGATGAAGGTAAACCAATTTTCGCCGAATGTAGCGCCGTTTATCAGTAATCGAAAGGTTTAGACAAAATTGTTTTTGGACGTAGAATCTGCAATAAAAAGTAAGGATTCCCATTTAAGATTTCATCCCCAGGGGGGAGCGGAAGGTGGCTAATTTTTGCGGGATAGAATTGCTCCCGCAAAAATATTGAAGGTTTATTTAGAACATTTTTTTTGTACAATGCTTACTTTTCCAGATATTTTGCAGTTTCTGATTAAAAAACTCACCTAGTATACAGAGTGTTAGTTAAGCATGTTGTCATATTCAACAGAGTGATTCTTTGGTTTATTTCAAATAAAAAAGTTCATATAAACATGTGTCTTAAACGGCTTAGTTTCCGAAATAAAAAAATTTAAACCTGTATATGTACCTGTGTAATAATAATCTGTTTATTTGAAAGAAATACAGTTTGAACTAGTCAAAAACTAATCAAAAACAAAAAAACAGAAACAGGTTTCAGTTCTTCTAATGAAATAAAACAATTAGATGAATTGTTGAAAATGTCCATTTTGCGCCATGATCCATCCAGTTTTCTTCTCAAAGATTGACGTACACGCTCAAAGATACCATGTTACGTATTGCAACTTGTTACGTGAAGCAACTATTCGATTCCTCAAATCATTCTCATTCTTAATTGGGGTGGTATAAACCAATGATCAGATGATTCAGATACTTCCAAAGGAAATAACCCAAAGGATTTAAATCTAATGATTTAGGAGGCTAAGATTGAATTCCTGCTCGATTTATCCAGCGATTATTGTACATCCTATCCAAATATTGACGAACTGTGAATGCTGAAGTGAGCTGGAGGCCATCATGAACCACATTCTATGTCTCATGAGTGGCACTTCTTGTAAAAATTGAGGTAGATCTTCTTCAAGAAATTACCGATATGATGCATCAAGTTTTAATGGAAGAAAATAGAGCCCAATTAAAAAATCACCAACAATACCAACCCATACATTTAATGAAAATTGTCATTAGAACCTCGATTCTACTATCGCGTGTGGATTATCTTCACACTATAAATGATTATTATGAAAATTAATAATTGCATTTCTGAAGAAGTTAGCCTCATCGGTAAAGAGAACTTGAGATAAGAATTGAGGATTTTCTTCTAGTCTCTGAAGAATCCATTGAAGCTAGTCTTTGTGGAAAATAGTAAAAGTCTTTGTAGAAAATGGTAAAAGTCTCTGTTCACATTGAATATGATAAGGATATAACTGTTGGTCTTCCAAAATTCTCCAAATAATATAATTACTCACATTAATGTCCTAGTTATTTTCCTTGTGCTCGTTTTTGGATGTGCTTTGATTTCGTTAAGAACAACTTCCTGTAGTACTGATGTTCTAACTCATAGACTTTTCAAGATCAACAATATTTCTTACGAAAGAACCCTTTTTTCGAAGATAGCGATAAATGTTTTACAATATAATAAATTGCGTTGAAGATATTTTTCTGCATAAATATGTCTTACCTCACGTCAGTTATTTGCAAGACCGTAGGCAAAGTGCATATCTGCCATTTAAAAATTTATAAACTTAAGCATGATGAAACTAATTTTGATGGACTAAAACAATTTGGCCCGAAAATGTATGTTTTTAGCTAATTGATTCGCAGCAACATCAAAATTGAAGTATATTTTTGATTTTGTGACTTTGACTTTGACTTTATCACTTTGTTTACGGTTAAGCGAATGGTAACTCACGTGAAGCAAAGCAGATTTATGTAGGAAGATATCTCCAACGCAATTCCGTTTCGTCAAACATTTGCGAACATTCGCCTGTATTTCGGAAACTAAGTCGTCTAGGCACATATTTATATAGACTTTTTTACTTAAAATAAACCAAATAAAACAAAGAATCGCTCTGTTGAGCATATGGCAAATATGTTGAGTATATTTAACGAACACTCTGTATACAGAATGTTTTTAAAAAAGCCGTTTGAAATAACTTGTTACTTATTGATTTTATCAAGAAATGTTTCGGATGAATTTTATGTATACAGAGTGTACTAGAGTTAGCGCAGGAACCAGCACGTATATATTCTTCATGAAAAAGTAAATTGAAAATGTTAATAGCAAAATCTTAAGGCATCAATAGTTTTCAAACTATTGATAGTGAGCATTTGAAAATAACCAATCACAGGGCATGAAATTCGTTAAGAGCGACGCAACGGCCGCGCGAACGCTTTGACATATTGTTCAATGGTGCTGAACGAGTACAATTTCATGAAATTTCTATGGTATATTAACTACTGCCGTATTCTTAAATTAAATCCAATTTATTATAATTGATGAGAAGTAATGTTAATTACAAATTCGATAAATAAATAAATTTATAAATAAAATCAATATTAATTAAATGATCCAAACAAATAACGTTAAAAACATCAATTGAGATATTTGCAAAACTTCTTTTGTCACAAGTAACATTAGAAAAAAAATTTACATTTGAAATATGCATTTGATATAAATAAATATTTTATATTTAGAAAATGAAACGAACAAAATTCCGAATTATATATAATATAATATATTAAGATAAGAGAGAAAGGGGAAGTAATATAATGAAGAAATCGAAGTTAGCAAGTAATAAGCTGTAATGTGCGATCTAATGAGTCATATGACTCACTATTCTGCTATATAAAAAGCTTCCTTGCTGAATGCGTCTGTTAAAGGATTCGCGCGGCCAACCGCTTAGTTGCGCTACTCCTGACGATGCGAATTTCATGCCCTGTGATTGGTTATTTTCAAATGCTCACCGTTTGAAAACTATTGATGCCTTAAGATTTTATTATTAACATTTTCGATTTACTTTTTCATGAGGAATATGTATGTGCCAGCGCCTGCGCTAACTCTGGTAACACCCTGTATATATATTCATATTTTCTAAAGTATTGTAGTTTTGAAAATATATTTCATTTGCAGCAGCTATTAGTAATACAACTCTCACATAACTCTTGCAGATCGAAAACATTTGCATTATTGCAAGATATCGTTCATGTGAATACGTTCATAATTTAAAGGATGTGTGCGCATTATATAAGGGCTGCAACACAGATTTTTGCATAACGCATAATACATAAGTGCATAAGAAAATCAGCTAATCTGAATCCTTCCTTTCCTTTCATTTCACGAAAAAGAAAAATTTTGATTGGTTGATTTTCTTATGCACTATGCGTTATGCAAAAGTATGTCGCGATCCTAAGGATGTATTCCGAGTATGAAGCGTATTATGCAACATTTATCTCTGTTATTCATTGAAATAAAAAAAAGATAAAATGATACATTATGCACTTCATGCGTAAGTATATATCCACACAAACTTTTATAGCTGCATAAACATATGTATAAAAAAAATTATCCAATCACATTTCTGTTATAAAGTCGTACGTAAAATGTAATTTTCTTTATGCATACATTTATATAACTATACAAGTTTGTGTGGATATACTATAACTCGGAACGCATCTTAGTCGCAGCACAGATTCTTGCATAATGCATAGTGCATAAGGGAATTAATCAATCAAAATTCTTTTCCGTGAAATGAGAAGAAAAGAAAGATTCTAATTGGTTGATTCACTTATATATTATATATTATACGTTATGCATTATATTATACGTTATATAACAGTCTGTGCTCCTTGCTTTATAGATTTTTTACAATAAAAGTGCGATTATTTGTAACGCAGTAAGCGGTACGCGGCAGAAACTAACTAGGTAACTAGAAACCACGCAAACCGTGCTGCTTCTTTTCTTCTCTATTACATGTAGTGCGATAAGTCGCTAGTGACGAATAAACTTTAATATGAATTTTTTAAAATATATTAACTTATTTCTATGCATATTTCATCAACATTCTTATTTTTTCAACGAAGTTGCTTAATAATTGCATTTAAATCAATTAATTCTATTAAAAAGTACTTAATGATGAATTTGCCATTGGTCCGTGTCGCTTACCGCACTATATAATAGAGGAGAAAAGAAGCAAGCGACATGGTTTGCGCGATTCCTATAGTTATCTAGTTAGTTCCTGTACCGCGTATCGCGTACCGCGCTACATATAATCGCACCCTAAGTCATTGTTTAAGCTTTAAGTCTTAAGCCATAAAAAATTGACCAATCACAGTTGAATATGATAAGAATAATTGACTATGATTGATCAATTTTTTATGGCTTAAGATAGATAATGACTTTTTATTGTAAAAAGTCTATTATGCTTTGAATTTAATTGCTTACAAGATGTCAGGTAACACGTATGTCAGAAAGCATTATATGATTTCAGTTTAGAAAAGTGACAAAAACGTTATTAAGCAATTTCACGTCATTTTGTAAATTAAATAATAACATCTGTTTGACGTTTCTAATGGCCTTTGGTCTGTGACTTAGGACCGTCAAAAACATACTATCATTTTTACCTTAACTTTGAAAATAAATGACATAAAATTAGACATGACCATCATGTCATAATGAGTGTCTGCTACCTGGGTATTCGTGCAGTAATAGTTTTTAATATCATCGCCATATCTTATCTCGTTCACCTTCATAAATGATTCATTGGATAAAGTGACTACATATCCGCTAGTTATCTTGATTGGTTTCATAGATCGTATAATTATCATCAAAAAGGTTTTCATTAAATCAACAGAAAGCATCGGCCAGTCCATCTCGTAAACAGCATTTCCAATTTCAGTACTCTACGTATTTAAGAATAAACTGATTAAAAAAAATTATTAAACCGGCTTTAAATTAGAGACCCGGAGCGAAAAGTATTTTCAATTCATGTTTGGTTACGGTTTAATAAAACATCGAATAAGTGTTACGGTTTTAATTTCGATTGACTAGTGAAGAAAACTGAAATGGCGTATAAATTAGGTTTCATTAGTTTTTAACGTTTTTTTTAAATAGTTTTTTTTGTAATAGTTATTCGCGCGGTAGGGATGGAATAGGTAGAGCGAGGTTAGTTGCACATAAGGACAAATGAAAATATCTAAATAACTAAAATATATTTATACAGATATGTCTATGTTTGCGTAAGGTAGCACAAATGCAAAGATTACCATTCTTAATATAATATAATCTGTGTCCGGCAACCAAAAACTTTTTTGTTTTCATACATCAAAAGTAAAATTATCAGAAAAGTATTCTTTTTGGTCTACGTAGTAATAAAAGCAATTAATAATAATCAAATGTGTTTTTTAAATATAAATTATTTACGTATTTTTAATGTACTTGCACTTTGATGTTCAATTGTTATTTTATTTACGTTACGGTTTTTCAGTTTTAAAAGAATATTTCAATCAATATCTTATAGGGCTTGTTGAGCTCAATGTTTCACAACTAATCTTATAAATATACTCAGGTGCTTAAATGAAATCTGTTTTTATCGATGCTTTTTATTTTATGTTAATGATTTAACGATTAAAATTAAAAATATAATATCGAAAAATTAAACATATATTTTATGTTTAATTATTATTATAAACAATTTTTTTTTTTAATTTTGTCAATGAAGCATTTAAAAAGAGAGAGTATTACAAATTATTATTACACGTAAGACAAAAATAAAACTTTGATTAATATACACATAATTCTTTCATGTTTTTAATTATATGTAATCCTGTTAAATGATTATTTTTGTGGTTCAACTTATCCTTCGAGAATGCTCAATGTACTTCAGAGGTAGGGCATATTTATTCAATTTGCATCCTTACAATTAACGTAATATTTCTTATTTACAAGACATATTAAAAATTTATAAGCACTTAATCATTAAGTCAGATGAACTTGAACTTTTAAAGCATTAATCTGCCATTGTGTGAAGATTTATAATAACTTAAAAAAAAAACAATAAAAACAATAAAGATAAGTCAATATTAGAATCAAATTCAGAAAACTATTTACCTTGTTTATTTTTTATTTATTTAAATTCATTTAACTATTTATCTTGTTGCTGACATGAAACACCATTTTGATGCCTTGACATTTATATAATTAACTAATTTGTCACAATTTTTTTCGAAATGTTTTGTGTAATTTGTATTTCGTTTGAAATCTTTGCGATAACTGCATTTTTTTCGTAACATTTTTCACAGCATAGTCATAAGGTTTTATTAATTGTTGATGCATCGTACTTATCCAAAGCGCTTCTTTTGCTTTTATTACTTTTATTGGAAATACTTTTTGAGAAATAGCATATTGTGGATCTTGAGGAAAGGATGCTTAATTACATTTGTTTCAAGAATTTTTATCAAATGTAAACGTATTAACTTATCATATCTAACTTAAGGTTTAAGGTTAAATAATAATGACTTCGCAAAAGCTATGGCAAAAACACTGTAATCATTCAGTTGATGTTGTACCTTAAGAAATTAGACAGGATTTTTATCAAAGTCATGTTGGAAATAATATTTTTAAAAAACTCATGTTATTCGTGCAATATTTTATATAAAGAATCATGAATGAATATATTTTTCGTTTCATAAAAGCTACACATCCAATGTTCATCTGAACCTGATAAACTGTGTAATGTTTGTATATGCTTTGCGTCACAGGTCGACACAGGTCATATTGTATTTAATAATTATATTCGCCATATTTCGACAGGTCTATAATCGGAACAACTTACTAGAAGTCATTGGAAATGATTCATATGAATGCCCGTATGATATGCGCCGATATGATACCAGGTGTATAAGTATGAAATGACGATTTTTTTCCCCCAAAAAAAACACGTTAAATTCGGAAGAATGATAAAAAGAGATTTATTCAAAGTACTCCATTGCTAGTTACACATTTTTCTCATCTTTCAAGCAATTTGTGGATACCACGCCAGAAATAAAAATCTTCCCCTTTTGCCGCGAATCATTCATCGAGCCATTTTTTCAAATCTTCGTACGAATCAAAGCGCTGCTCAGCAAGTGCGTGACCCGATGCAAACAAGTGGTAATCGGAAGGAGCCAAGTCTGCTGAGTAGCCGCATGGGATAGAACTTCCTAGCTGCTTCCGTGTCCCGAATTGATTTTGCCGTATGTGATGGAGCATTGTCATGGAGAAAAATGACCTTGTGTTGCTTTTTTTGGTATTCTGGTCGTTTTTTAAGCGAACGGTTCAAATCGATCAATTGTTGTTGATAGCATTTGGTATTAACCGTTTCGCCAGGCTTCAATAGCTCATAGACCACACCCTTCTGCCCACCAAACACAAAGCATCGTTTTCCAAAGCGATTTGGTCTTACGGTCGATGTGGATGGTGCGCCTGGGTCTACCCATGATTTTTTACGCTTGGGATTCTCAAAAAAAATCCACTTTTCATCCCCAGTAACGATACGATGCAAGAATGACTTTCTTCTGTATCGTTCGAGCAAAATTTCACATGTGTTTTTGCGCCTCTCCATTTGTCTCTCGTTTAATTCATGTGGCACCCATCTGCCGACTTTCTGAATCTTTCCCATCTCTCGTAGGCGATTGGAAACAGCTTGTTGACTAATGCTCAATTGCTCTGCGAGTTGTTTTTGTGTTTGTGAATCATCTTCATCCAGCAA
>Ga0157364_1007316_pt1 | contig 11432 bp, 8 predicted proteins | sample AttsexASBM2_FD_111476 | JGI IMG/M metagenome (GOLD analysis project Ga0157364, IMG submission 111476) | Fungus gardens microbial communities from leaf cutter ant in Ribeirão Preto, State of São Paulo, Brazil - Atta sexdens ASBM2 | ecosystem: Host-associated > Fungi > Mycelium > Unclassified ...
TAAAATATTTGTATAAAATATTGATATTTAATGTTTCTTGGTAAATATAACATATTATAAATGTTAATTATATTGAATAAAATGTATGAATTTAATACAGTCAGCAAAATGTTAGCAATTGACTTACAAATTGCTGGCAAATTCAATCAAATATTCAGCAAATTGGCATCAACTGTTTTCCATATTAACCCGATAAAGCTTGCTGATATAAAATGAAAACAACAAATTGTCGGCAAAAACTAATCAGCTTTCATCGGTTTTGGTCGGTTTTTGCTCAATTCGCTGTCAGATTATCAGCAAGCTTTGCTGACAATTTGTTGTTTTATTAGTCAATTTTGTTATATTTGCCACCAATTTGTTGATGTCATTAAATATAACAGCATTTGCATCAAATTTGATATGTCCTTTGTCGACAAAATTTGTAGCAAGCATTTGAAAAAAATTGTTTTTAATAGACTTGGCTGATTTGAAGAAATATGCTTCCACAATTTACTTAAAAATTGTGTATAAACACAAATATATTTATCTTATGTTAAATTAACACAAGAATTTTAGTGGACCATTTGGGACATAATACGAAGTGTGTTAAATTAATATCCCAACTGTGTAGATGTGAAAATTCAATCTTATAGTGTTTGATATTTCAAAGAGAATTTAGGAGGATGACTATTAAAGCTTCGCCTGTAACATCGGGCATTGAACATCAACGGCCGTGAAGACCTACAATGTACGAAGCTTCCATTGCGTGAATGGCCTTGGTCGAAGCTGCGTGTTAGTCATCGATAAACGATGTATTGATCCGTTGTCCCTATAAAACTTATTTAGTTCCTTATTCGTACCGTTGTTTTTCCTTATAATCTATTTATTTATTTAATCAAGATAGCGTAAAATAAAAAGAAAGAGAGAGAGAAAGAGAGACACCGAGAACGAAATGAAGATGTCCGTGTTTGCTCGATTTACTAAGATATTTACTGGTATACGTGGTAATCGGATTGTGTGCCAGGAGAGAAAGAACGAAACGTTTCTCTCTTATTGGACATCGCGTAAACCTCCTGTCATTACTGTAAAGAAAAATGCAACAGCAAGATCCAACGAGTTTCTCAAGATTTGTTCATCGAGATGAAATCATCGTCCTGGCTATGCTATACTGATTGCGAGGGATATTTCTTTTATTCAATTGTAAGAGAATCATATTTCTACGTTATGTACGAAAAGAAGGTTTTGTTAAAATTTCTAAGAATTTAAAAGTTAGATATAAATCTGAACATAATTTTAGAGTATCAAAATAATTATATAGGACGTTTCAATTGCTTGAGTGTTAAAACTTTGTGTAGCATCTAATTATGTTTGAGTTTCCTATATAATTATTTTGATAGTCAATTCCATGATGATAGTCAAGTCCATCAAAATTATTTTTTAGATATTACAGAATAAAACTGTTTTGTGATATACATTTGGAAAATTTGTGTTAAATTTAATTAACGTATTTCAAATGTCCCAAACGATCCATATTTTTTTGTGTTAATTTAACTCAAGGTGTGTTAGAAAGCAATATTCTAATATTTAATATGTTAAAAATTTAACACAAAACTTTAAAAAAGACTTGAATAAATTGTTTTTAAAACAAATACAAAATATTTTTTACTGTATAATTTTAAAATAATTACACAACATAAATTCTCTTTTTCTTCTTTAAGCAGATCGAATTCATGAAGCAGCTCCGAATTGCAAATGTCGACCTATATTTCGACTCGACCGTCCTTGAAATTGAAGAGATTCTTGGCACGTTAATTGGAAGATTTCATGGGCAACGAACTGCCCTGATCGCATCATAGCTCATTTCGGTGAGTTAAGAATCAGCGTTCGACAAAAGATGTGATTTGTGATTGTTTCTCCTGAGATTGCGCGAACATTTCTCGAGCTTTCGTGCTTGCTTCCGAGTGGCGAGCTTGCAGCGGGGGTGTTCACTTGGCGATCAGTCATCCGTCGTCCGTCCGCGCTTTCTCGCACGAGTCGCGATATGGTCCAGCCGACTCGCAAATGACTCGTATTTCTGTCAAAATCCTGTCAACAATTTAAAACGCTTGAAATTAAAAATTCTTGGTGACGTTTTTTTGCTTGAATTCATATTTAATTAAAATAAGTTGTAACGTGACGAAAAATGCGATGTGGAGATTCTGAATTCAAGAAGATTAATCTGCTTTACAGACACGCATTGTGATAGAAATAAAATAATGAAATTATGGTTGGTCAATAAAAAATTAAAATTACGTTTTGATTTATTTATTTATATTTATTTTATTACTGATTTATCTCCTATTTATTGAAATAAATAGAAAACTAACATGGAACTTTTATGATTGAATTATGTAACTGTTTTTTAAAATTAATTAATTATGTTTTCAATTGAAATTATTTTTAATGAAGATTTGTGATTGATAATAATATTTTTTATAGTTGACACGCTTATAGGTTGCGAAAAAAAGATATGAAAATTATGGTTCAATCAGTGTCACTTTTTTGATTAATAATGCACCTCAATACACTCAAGTATTTCATCGTTACATCGTTTATCCTGTGTCGTGCGAGATAAGAGTCGACCATGGTAGACAAATTGCACGAATACGAAGGACTCATGGGCAGAATTCACGATGTTCGTGATACTATCAAGGAACGATGGAGCGTGTGGAAAGAGTGGAAAAACGGTTTAAATCTGAATCAAGGCCTAGATGGGTTGAAACACCATTTACGGGGACCGCCCAAATTAGAGCGTACTTTGGACGATTATTCCCATATTTATAGGTGAAAAATTCGTTTAGTCAAATGTGAATATATCAGTGTATTTAGTGAAATTTTGCTTAGAATTCTTCATACAATTTTTCAGAATTTACACACACACACACACACACACACACACACACACACATCAATATTTTTTAGAATTTCTGTATAATTTTGTAACTTAGAAAATTTCTCAGATCTTTTGTACAAATTGGAGCACTTTTTAAAAGTAATATTTACATTAACATTTAATAAAATATATTGTACTAAATATATATAAAAATATCATTTTCTTTTTCTTTATTTGTTATTTCTAATAATCTCAGAAAGAAGACTCGCGCCGAACTGGTAAGAATTTCAGCAGCTGTTATGGGAATCGAGTTCTCATACGCAGCGGAGACGGCTTTCGTCTCGCCGACGTTACTCAAAATCGGCGTCGATCACCAGCACATGACGCTGGTATGGGCATTGAGTCCCCTTGTAGGCTTCTTCGTGACACCCATTCTTGGCAGCATGAGCGATCGTTGTAAACTCAAATACGGCAGGAGGCGGCCTTTCATTCTCCTGTTGGCTCTCGGAGTTTTTATAGGCAAGTCACAAGCTTCTTCGTGTCTCTTCATTTTAAGTGATATGATATTTTTCATTTTCTTTCATTCAATTGCCACTATTCTTATCTACAGTTTTAACGTAGTGTATATTTGAACATCAAAAGAGATGAGTGAACTTTTGCATTTTTGCAGGTCTCATCTTGGTGCCAAATGGTGAACACATCGGCTATGTCTTCGGCGATACTTCGGTCCATACAAACGAGACGATCCCACTCGGACATCGCACAACGGCGAAGCTACCTGAGGAGGTAATGCCCGGATCCATCGAAAGGGCTTCCTCGCATTCCTGGGGCATCTTTTTCACTATTCTCGGCACAGTGCTGCTCGACTTTGACGCCGACGGCTGTCAAAGTCCAGCGAGGGCATACCTTCTCGATGTCACTGTACCTGGTGAGTAAAAAAAATATACTACGTTATTTCAACTCTAAAAAACAAACTTATCGTTTTCATGTGAATTTTAAATTTCTTTTTCATTTATATAAACTGTGATTACAAATGGATTTGCAACTGAAATAATTCATAAATTTTGAATTGATCGTCTATTTGATAATACTACTAACATACTACTAACAAAATACTACTAACAAAATACTACTACTACAAAATACTACTAACATACACATATCTATCTTAAAATATTATAAAAATAAAGAAATAAAATTCGATCTTTTTAAATACGAATGCAAATTTGAATGTGAAAAAACAAGAATTAATTAGTTCAAACAAGAATTAATCAATTTGATTTTAATAAACTCTAAAGACGATTTTTGTGTGTGATTAATATTTTTCACAGAGGATCATGCCAAAGGCCTAAGCACATTCACCATAATGGCAGGATTGGGGGGATTCATGGGCTACGGTTTGGGCGGCATCAATTGGGACGTCACGTCGTTCGGTGTTATGCTGGGCGGACATCTGCACGTGACCTTCACTCTCATTACGATTATCTTTATCATCTGTGTCATATGTACCATTACCAGCTTTAAAGAGATCCCTCTTGAATTACTCGAACGAGATCAGTGTAGGAAAATGAGTGAGCCGAAGGTGACCTTCATTTATAATGTGTTGCTATCATTTTTATTTCTCTTCTGGTAACAAAGTGCTTCATATTTTTCAAAATTTTTGTATAATTTTATTCTTTATTTTTTACATCTGATTTTTATGTACGACGAGCTTGGATTCTTCATATATTTCTAAAAATATTATAAGATATAAAATATTTTTTCATATAGGATCATTTAATAAACCGATATTTCTTTTGTATTAGGCGGCAGAAGAAAACCAAGGAATAAAGAAGAAACAAGAGGAATGTAAAAAAATTATCCCTGACGAATCAAAAACATACGGCGCTTTTGAGCACGAAACAGATCCCTCGAAAACGGAAGTAAGTTCAGAAATCGTTTTTATCTTGACATATAATCCAATAGCATTTTTCACTTAGAATTCTCATTTTAGCTGCGATTTCGTAATTTGACCGAAGTGACAAACGTTTAACTACCTAAACATTGTAAGCGTGGAACTGAAAAATTAATAGGAATATATTTGATAAAGAAAAATTATTAATAAACACCAGTATAAAATTATTAATTCGGGAATTAATTCTCCATCCGCTCTAGACGCAACCTTCCGACTGTTCCGAGGAACCAGTCTTCGAAGGCAGTCACATCAATTACGGCTTTGATAATATCGAGGGTGAAGTAAACCACACAGCATCTTTGAAGGAGTACCTGCTGTCCATCATTTACATGCCACGCAGTCTTCGCCAGGTGTGCCTGACAAATCTGTTCTGCTGGATGGCGCACGTCTGCTATTCCCTATACTTCACGGACTTCGTAGGCGAAGCGGTGTTCGGCGGGAATCCACGGGCACCGGCGAACACCGACGAGCGCGAGCTTTACGAGGAGGGCGTGCGATTTGGATGCTGGGGCATGTCCATGTACTCGTTGTCCTGCTCGTGCTATTCGCTGATTATCGAGCGGCTGATCAAACGTTTCCGAGCGCGTAAAGTAAGAACTTCGTTACGCTTAATCGACCTCAATATCACTTAGTTTAACGTTGTGATCAATTTGTATCTTTTCTTCTTAAAAGATGTACAAATTAAGCACTTTCTAGTAGAACATTGTCCATTAGAATTTTAAGATACAAAATATATTCTAAACTGTTTATATTTAAAACCTTTTGATTATCAGTTCACTGTAAAGACTAGAAAATCTTTTAGTAAATTTATTATAAACTTTTGAATTGAAATTATATGTAATTAGTTTTACAATCTAGAAAGAGTGTTTAAAACAGAAATAATATCTTTCCAATTTTTTATCTATTAAATATTTATGCCCATCCTAGGTTTACATCTACGGGCTGCTCTTTTATAGCGTCGGTATGCTTCTGATGGCTCTGACGAAGCATCCAGCTGGCGTTATCCTCTTTTCATGGACCGCTGGCGTCATGTATTCTACATTGTTTACCATGCCCTATTTACTTGTGGCGCACTACCACGCGTCTTCGACTTTCGATCTGACGACTGAAGGCGATACAGTTTCCGGCGGTTTCGTGCGCGGCCTGGGGACCGACGTCGCCATCGTCTCCTCGATGGTATTCCTCGCACAGTTCCTGCTGTCCTGCTGCTTGGGCACGATCGTCAGCTTCACAGGCACTACCGCAGCGGTGGTTTACGTTGCCAGTATCCTAGCGATGTGCGGCGCGGCTTCGGCCACGCAAATTATGTACCTGAATCTGTAAATCTTGCTCGTCAATCGATCAGGACGTTAAGCCGTTGATTAATCATAATATTTCAATAATTGTTCGTAAATCAACTTCACAAAAGAAGGTAAAATAATCGATATATCCAAAGATATAAAATTCCGTTAGCTGCAGATAATCAAGATAATCAAGATAATAAGTCAGATATTAAACTGAATAGATTTATAAGATAATCATAGCCAAATCATTACTGCACTAATCATTAATCAATAATTGTCAATTTTAGCGATTGCGTTATGATTTCGTCCGTTTTGCGTTAAACAACTTACTTTATCGTATATTTTGCTAGCGAATAAACTATCGATTAATATTACAACCTGCTAAATGTTTCAGAAATATTTATTGATTGAGTAGTTATATAAATATTTATTTGTTCTAAACAGTTTAAAGTGATATATTATATATCTTTATTGATAACGAGAGAGGACGAATGTGTATACAATGTGTAACATAACAAGTAAATCATCGATCAATGTATCAAGCTCGAACGAATCCAGATGCTCACGTGCGAAGATTATTAATACACTTTTCCAAAATGTCTTTCCTGATCCTCGGATAATCCGTATTCTGCTTCAGCACTTCGTTACACGCTTCGATCGCGTCGGCGTAGACTTTCGCCTTCAGACAACAATAAGCCAGCTTATAGCCTACCGATAATTTCGTTTTGCCACCGTATTTCCAAGCCTGACCGTATCTTGCTGCCGCCTCACGATAATTCTGATCTTTTTCAGCGATGTAGCCTGAAAATGAAGATAGCCTTAAGCCTATTATAAATTTTAAGTTTTTGGATGACAATATTTTGCAATAGAACAACTCAGCGATTGAAATGCGATTCAATACTTTATGTATTAACTATTCTCTATAATTTTAAATCGTAATCTAACCAGAAAGCTCGTGGGCCCGCACGCAGGTAGCGTTATGCTGCAGCACTCGCCTCAGCAGTTCGTTCGCCAAATCGTACTTGCTGGATTGCACATAGATGTCCGCCAGCAGCAGCCAGCAACGCTCCAAGTACTCAGCGTCCTCGAACGTCCAAACATTCTTGCTAACGCGCTTCAGATGATTCCGGGCGCGCGGCGTTTGCTTCAACAGGATGTGTGCGGTGGCCATACCGAGAGCGGGTCCTACATGATCTCTTAAAGTCTCCTGACTGGCCAATGCAGTACAATCCTGCAAGGCTTTCTCAATGTTAGACTTCTGTTTGGTGGCTAATAAGAAGAAATTGCTGAGAAGCTTGTGGGTCAGTTCTTCATGAGGGCTGCCCTTGGGATTCAATTCCTACAATATATTTTTTATTTGAATCATTAAGATAATTGAAATGTAAAAATTTTTGATACTCTCAGTAGTATAAATAAAATAAAAATTGAATCAAATTAAGTAAGGATTAAAAAAGACATTGGCTACATTCTGTTTGGACACTCATTCTATTTATCACTTATTATTTGCGAAAGAAAGATAAAATGAAACTTACAGCGCGTGAGCGTCCAAATCGAATGCAACCATTGATATGAATTATACCTGTAGCAATCGGTAAGCCGTCCTCAAAGCCATCGTTCTTGAATCCTGATATTCAGTATCGTCGTCATTGAAAGCCTCGTTCGATAAAGTAGTATCATCATCCGGATCCAGACAGATTTCAATCATATTGTAGATCGCCTGCTGGCCCCATTCCGGATCGCGTCGTGCAAAATTGAAGTTGCGAAGAGCGGAGTTCAATTTACCCGTCCTCCAATCCAGCAATCCAGCGCAATAGTAGAAGCCAGCTTCGATATTGCCGGTACCCATCGCGATCTGCGCGCGTTGCAGCCATTCGTCAAGGTCATCCATAGCACCTATGATGCAAATTATAATATATTATATATATAAGTCAATTCCTAGTTAAAATATCTCAAGCAAGAGTGAAAAGTTTTGACAAATGCGAAACCTGTTCTGCGCGACACTTCTATCAGTCTCGCCAGGGCAGTCCAATAGGTGGGTTGACGTAATAGCAATTGTCGAAAATGGAATGCCGCGGTATCAAAATCTACCTTCCGAAATGCGAGATCCGCCATCATTACGGACGCAGCCTCGTTGTTAGGATCGGCGTTTAGTAAGATTGAACAATTCTGTGCGCACCGATCCAAATTATTCATCTAATAAATACATATTCATATTTCATATTAATGAAATCAGGATTTTTGGTAAAAATTTAATAAATCAGAACCAAAGATTTATTTCATGGATTATTCTATTGGGTTGTTTGGAAAGTTCGTGCCGACTAACTTATATAATTTAATAAATGTATATTAAAATTTAAATTTGCATTTAAATTTTCCTTCAACATCGGCACGAATTTTCCGGACAACCCAATATTAATATTTCCACCAGAAGTCAAGATGGAATCAATTGGGATTTTCAGTTTTTTTTTACAGATTCTATATGTATTATTTACCTGCATATATAGCTTCGCCAAAGAAAGTAGGGCATTCACATCCGTAGGCTTATGAGCCAGTGCCTCTTTATAATATACTATGGCTTCGTCATAGTTGCGTAAGGTTGACGCATAGTCAGCCATCGTTAAACAGATATTTGCCAGCATATGTTTCTGATCTGCAACATCCGGCGAAACGGCAAGACGCTGGATGTATCTATGTTGATTCTCCTTGGCTTCCTTCAAAGTTGCCAACGCGCCCCTGATATTGCCTGACTTCTCACGTACTTTGGCGAGCAATAACAATTCTTGTCCTCGCATTTCCAAATTTAGAATGTCGGACTCGCCTCGTTTGTCTAAATAAAGAAGAAATTAAATATAATAATAATAAATATCTATCTAGCATAATGTGATAATTAAAAATAGACATTTTTTTATTTAACATTATTAGAAATATAAATATTATTAAATAATACAATTATTAAGTAATATTATTAAGTAATACATAATTATTGTAATTTTATATACAGTATTAATTTCATATTTAATATTAATTTTAAAATAAATTTACCTTGTAGCTCTTGCACCAAAGTGGCTTCTGCCTTGTCATATTGTTTCATCTTCATATACAACTTGGCCAGATCTAACTTTAGAGCGGCGCAATTATCCTGCTTCACTATATCTTTGTAATAACTGATCGCTTTCACGTATTGATGTGCTTTGACAAGCGCTTTGCCCATTTTGTTCGCAATATCTGCCTTGTTGATCGGATTTTGTGAAAGCGCTTGCTCGTATGCCTCTATCGCTCTCTCTGGCTCTTGTATGGACATGTAAGCATTACCCAACATGCTGTATGTCTTTGGTCCAGGACAATGTTCCACCAATTCTCTAAAAAGTAAATATCAGTGATAATAGTATTCATTCCAAGATTCCACATAAATATGTCCAATAAATATAAAAACTAATAAAGAAAATAATAACGATGATGAAGATTCTTTGTACCTGAAACATTTAGCAAACGCTTGACGATCTTTCTTATAGTTCAAATTTATTTCAGCTAATCTGATGTGTGCCTGCAAGTAGTATGATTGCCCTGGATGAATGTTCCGCAAGCAGCTGATAGCGTTTTCCAATTCTCCAATGTCTAGATAGATCTCAGCAGTGCCGATGGTAATTCTTCCAAGTTCAGTTGTGCCGGCAAGATTTGTTTTCGCCTCGTCGATAAGTGCCAGTGCTTCAGCAAACCTTCTTGCCTTGCTATAAGCCGCAATCAATTCTAAATACAATGTCGCTTGGTCTGATGTAGACATATCGGATTTTCTATTAGCGCTACCAGTCAAGCCTGCCAGTGACATAGCTGTCTGACAGCTCTTAATGCAGTTCTGCAGATCACTAGCCTCTCGTTGCACCATGCCGATGATTAAATGATAGATTGGCTCGTCTCGGATCTTGAAATTGTAGCTTAAACCAACCTCCAAGTTTTGCGAAGCAAGCTGGTACTTGCCCTGATATGCCAGAATCTGAGCCATTAAGAGATGAGCTTGTGCATTGGATGGTTCTACCGTATCCAGTAATCTCCTGAGCAAGATCAGCGCACCCTCATAGTCGCTACTTTGCATTCTGGCCTTGCTGAGTAGTAATGTAGCTACACTGGAACCCGGACAAGCTTCCACTAGTCGTTCCAACAAGCGGACACTCGGTTCCTTCTCCATTGCGCTACCCAGCTTAAAAAACAAAACAGAATGATAGATTCAGTTTTTTATTTCCAATATCATAATTAAATAATAAATAAAAATTAAATGTATTCGTTTTTATCGACTTCCTTAAGAAAGATAGCTACCTCGTCGCTCATTGGGGACTTATTCAAAGAATGCATTAAACGTTGCTTTGCAATTTCAAGACATAATCCTGGTTTAAGTTTGCTAAGATACTCGTAACCATAGGGAAAGCCCTCACAGTTCTTCAACAAGATATTTGCTGCCGTGTCCAAGTGACCAAGTGCCTTAATGCTGTTTTCTTTGGAAGTGATCTTTGCGGACATAAACAGTAATTGGACGTTTGTCGAGTTTGGCTGTATCTCCATCATGATCTCCACCTGGAATGCAACATATAGGATAAACTTCTGTAATATCAGTTCAATCAATCACTTCAATTGACATGTCTAGAGATTATTCTTTAGAAGAGAAGAGTATACATATATATATATATATATATATATAAAATATAGGGCATTTGGAAAATACTGTGATAAATCTTTCGCATAGGGTTAGAATGGACTAAATTGAGAAGAAAAATCCTCTACCATTTTACGATTTTAGTAATAGTTAATAAGATATTAATTGCTAAAAATTGTCAAAAATTGATCTTCAATAATTTTTTAATATTATCAACTTTACAAAACTGCGAGAGACAAAAATTATTTATTTTCTTTTCATAGAACTAAGAATTTTTTATCATCTTTTTAAGACTGCATTTTCTTATTTTTAGCAACATAAAAAAATACGGTATTAAAAAATTCTGAAAAAATTCTAAAAAAATTCTCAGAACTTTATGAGAAGAAAATAAACAATTTTTATCTCTTGTAATTTTTCTGTAAAGTTGATAGTATTTGAATAAAAAATTATTGAAGACTAATTTTTAACAATTTTTAGCAATTAATATCTTATTAGCTTTTGCTAAAATTAATAATAAAATAGTAAAGAACTTTTCTTTTTAGTTTAGTTCATTCTATCCTATGCAAAAGATTTATCATTATTTTCCAAACACTCCATATATATATACACACACACACACACACACACACACACACACACACACACACACACACACACACACACACACACACACACACACACACACACACACGCACACAA
>Ga0157364_1007317_pt1 | contig 11431 bp, 5 predicted proteins | sample AttsexASBM2_FD_111476 | JGI IMG/M metagenome (GOLD analysis project Ga0157364, IMG submission 111476) | Fungus gardens microbial communities from leaf cutter ant in Ribeirão Preto, State of São Paulo, Brazil - Atta sexdens ASBM2 | ecosystem: Host-associated > Fungi > Mycelium > Unclassified ...
TCGTTGTCCACCGAAAAATCTGTACCAACCCGTTTAGCCACGAATTTTGATTTATCTGTTCCGCCGTCGCGACCTTCATGCTCGGTACATCGGCCTCGTACATCCTCCACCTTCCATCCGCAATTTTCCATCCTTCCGAATGAGGAGGGATAGATAGAGCAAGAGAGAGAGAGAGAGAGGGGGGGGATGTTTTTTTGCCAAACAAAGTAATTCCACCAGCAGACACCCCCACCAGTTTGTCGGCCGCGTGGCGATACACGTATCCCCTCTCTCGATAATCGTCGACGGTGGGGATACATTCGGGGGTGGTGACGGCGGCGACTAGGGGCGGCTGGCCGGATGGTTGGCTGGCCGCTAAGGGGTTGCGTCGCGGCGCCGCCGTTGTCGTTTCTTGTGAATTCAGTCTCCCTGAAAGAGGAAAGCTTTCAGTTGATGTGCGACCACCCTGCACGCGACATCTACATCGTATCGTCACTGCTATCCCTGCAAACCGTGTGAGAGGCACCTGCTGCCCCCGATCGAAGGGGTGCGTAATAACACGCGAGCGACGAAAAGGACGTGAGAGGTAATTGGAAAGTACCGTGCCCGTGATTTAATTTAATTGGTTTTATCTACTCGAAAGGGTGTGCCGGAAAATATTGATCCCCCCCACATATAAACCATTAGAAAAATCTTTATAATTATTAATGTCATTTATTTTGTATATAATATTACGCTTGCGATTCAATGAATACATAATTTCAATATTTATCATAATTTTGTATCGATGACAAAGAGCGAAAGCTTCTTGTTACGCTTGTAATTGAATGAATATATAATTTCAATATTTATTATCATTTGATATAAATGACAAAGAATTTTCTTGAAAAACGAGGTTGAAAGAAAAAAATAGGAGAATATTATGGAATTATATATTGCACAATATATTTGAACATTTGTTAAAATGGTAATGTTTGACAAAAATCATTTATTTATCTTCCGGCTCATCCGATACATTTATAATTTTTTATTTGAATCCTCTTGCGTCTGATGGATGGAGGTTAACAATTCATATATACATATTGTTCATTTACATACTGGTTTTTGTTATGCAAATACATCGTGCAGTATGAGTCATCTTCATGTTGATTCGCGAACGTGACATTGCAAGTTATGGCTAGTCGTAGATGGAAGTTTCTTCATTATGCTGGTTCACCCTCGACCGATCATGCAATGATTCAAACGCGAAAAATCAGAGCATGTGCGATCACTTTTCCGATGACTAAGACTAAATAGAAACTTGTCCCTCTTCGCAAAAATATATAGAACTTTTCGCGTATTTTAACGTATTTCCTAATGACCAAAGTCTTTATGAAGATATAGCGCCTAATAAAAAAAAACAAGATTATTTTATTAAATTCAATTAAATCGTTTCGATTTAAGCATTTTATTCATAATTATTTTCATAATCTAACAAAATTATTTTCAGATCTGTATCTAGCTAAATTCAGCAAAACTATTCTTTTCGTGTAGAAAATAATTATTTCGCGTAGAAAAACTATTGACTGTTTTCTCTGATAAAATCTTTGAACTTTAATTGCACGAAGGTTTCCACTATTTGTTGCTCGATTCAGCAAGAAATAATGAATTCACGGCCATCATTCTTGTGTTAGGGATCATCAGATCCGGCACGGTAACGTTAGAAACCGTTTCGTGTCCCGTAAGACACCGTGAGGGTAACACGTAATGGAACGAGGGGATATCTAACTATATCGCTACCGATTTCCGCGACTTGTTGAGATGGGCGTCGCGTGACGCAACCGTTCCTCACTTTGAGCGCATCTCCTCCTGGCAGAGATATCTCCGTTCGTATTGGAACGACTTCCTCGAGCGAGATTCGATCCGAAGACTTTCATCTGTGAAATTCGACGAAATTTGCTGGAATCTTCGTAGATTCCATTGTCATAGTTAAAGATGCTAATATTATATCCGCTACTTTGATCCTAAATATTCGATCTGAAAAATACTCCATTATAATACATATATATATATATTACATTATAGTATTAATAATTCAATGAAATTAAATTATATTGTAGGTACTAATCATCTTACAACAAGTCGATTCTTTCGATTATTTATTTATTCTCACATGTATTCTATTCTTGATGTCCTTTGTTTTATTAATTTTATTGAAGTTCTTCTATAATATATTTACTTTTTGTTTTATTAGTTCATTTTTTGTTTATGCATGTCCTCTGTGAAACAATTGAGTACACAGTCAATATTTTAGTTTCAATTTTGGTTTTGTTCAAAGCACACTTTCATTTTATCCCAATAAACTTGTCTTTGGTTTCTATATAATACTCGCATTTACAAAATTACTCGCTAGTTCGGTTATTCGAGAGAAAAGCCTTAAGCTATATCACGCGTAATTACATTGTCACGCATTTTAATAATGACGTTACTGATATTCTCATAAACGTATGATAGGGACGCGGATAGGGATAACGGGATGAAGCGGCAGTATCAGACGACTGCCGCGGCGAGTGAATTACGTAGGAAATTGCGCGATACCGTTTTGCAAATTGAATTTTCAGGCAGACACGATGCGCCGCGGTGTCTGAAAGTGGGCAGGCCGGTTTACAGACAAACCCGACAAGTTCGGATAAAGTGGCTTAAGCGCAGCGTTTCCTTTGTCTCGTACCGGCTCTCCGACCACAGGAAACGCCTTTCCTTCCACCCACAAAGATTTACAGTGTCTATGGGGAAGAACTTTGATAATACTCGCACCGGAGCGTTATAGGGTTGGGGATCTCTCGCAGGGACGTCTGGCGTTTTCCTCAAGCGAAGTAGAAACGCATGACCGTGCGGAAGCGAAAGAAGTATCGCCAGGAGACTCGACGTTTCCGTGATATCCTAGAAAAAAAAATCTTAGAAAAAACAGAAAAATAGCATGTGGCAGTTTTACTGCCAAGCGTGAATGTCATCTATCGCCAAATAGAAAGAATAATCCTTTTGATTGTCGATTACTTTTTTTATTATTCTCATGATTTCACGATTAAGATATTTTTGTATCTCCAAATAATTGATTTAACGTAACAAGAAGAGAGTATATTAATCACCTTTTTGATACAGCATATTCGATTTTTTCCAATGTTGCTTTTTCCATTGCCTATAACTTTTTTTTAGTAATATTTGCACATATTTGCTTGGTACTATTGTTTCTTAATGTCTGGCGTTGAAAAAAATTTTTTTACAATATATTTATTTTTGTGAAAATTATAAACGATTGAATTGAATATATCAATGTGTTGCTCCCGTCAAGTATTTAAGAGACTTAAAAGAATTTAGATAATCAACTTAATGTAAACAAGAAGAATACATTAAGAAAACTTAGATATTAACATAAAATAAATACTGGAAAAGCATATTGCTGTCGGTCATTTCGTCATTGTGATCGTAGTCAATATACCTTTACATTTTAAGTTTACATTTTTTTATCTCAGATAAAAAATAAATAGTATCCTACATCTGTTCAATATTTCTATATCTAATATACATCGTAGACTACTTTACGAGAATGTAAATTATCCGGCAATATAAAATCGTCGTACGGCTATCGCAGCCGCGATAATTTAACTGTTGGACAACTAACGTTAATAGATAGTGCGACATTAATTTCATCGCGGAAGAGTATCATCGAAACTGGTTGCATTACTGACATTTGAATATTTGCGCAGTAGGACAGATTTGTATTTTTCAGCAAATTCCGCAAGTTTGCCACTATAGATTTCAAAAAATTAAGTACACAATTTACTTTCAAATCACTTTGCACACTACGTATATGTGGGCCATGCTATCATGTGACGTGGAATCTAGACTCAGGTGAGATTGGAATTTAATCTTCGTTTCCCAATTTAATAATCTCAAGTTTGAGCGATAAAGCGCTGCACGTGCGAGATAAAAAAATCTTGTTTCACAAAGTTTTTATATTTGTACGAATGAATTTGCGCGACGAAATCGATTGAAATTATACACTGGAGAAAAGATTTTTTATTTGTGACAATAATTGACAATAATATAGTAAAATAATTATGGTTAGAAGATCTTTTTTTAAATAGTTATTACTCTATAATGTTAATAATAATTATTATAGTTCCGTATACTAAAACGACTGTAATTTTGTATCTAGTCATTTTTTAAGACAGCTATATATTCTCTTTGATGTATAGAATTATAAATGTAATTTTATATGTTGCATTTCTTTTTATTAATATTGTAGCAATAACTATAAAAATGGAGGTCTTAACCATAATTATTTTGTCATATAATTATAGTCACAAAAACTTTGAAAACGTTACCGTGAACTTGTCACGTTCTGCACTGCAAAATTTTCACATGATTCATGTAATAACTGTGCATCTTCGACGTAATCGTGGTAATTCTGCAAAATCTGATTTTTCGTAAATGCATGCGTGCGTGCGTACGCGAGCCATGCAAGTGGCATGGTAATTTCGATCGCTGCTTTTCGTGCGTGGAGTTTCTTTACCTATTAGGAGCACGCGAGCCATTAAGTTATATCGGGCGGTACAGGCAACTACCTGGAAATTGGCTCGAGAGTTATTTTCAAAAATTTCTCCTGCCAAGCTCTCAATTTCCCATTTTTCTTCAAAGTTCACTGACCCCACATCTATCTGTTCCTCTCACTTTAACGGCACGTTCTCGCGCAAATAGGAAATAGAGTATTGACTGTTATAGGCCGTCGCGGGTCATTGATCGTTCCTAATAATGAAGAATGATCTAATAATTGATCTTTCAATCTTTCGAAATGAAAAATAAAATGTACGAGAGCAATCGCACAATTCCGTACACTCAGCTTTTGAGATTAACGCGAATTTTCTAGATGTCGCTCCGCAATTCTGAAAACTTTATTAATCATATAACTCGTACAGCTTGAGCTTACCGTTGTTGATTAATTGTGCTATATCGGAAAAACTTTATGCGGTGATATAAGTGAGCAAAATCAAGATACCGTTGATATGTAAAATGTTTTTTACTCTCCCTTGTTGAACGAAAAAGATAATTCTACTTTTGCTTAACATTAATATTGAATAGCAAAATTTATACTTTGATGTGTGTTTTATTGCGTCCAAAAGCTTCCATTTTTATTTCTATTTATCGTATAGTATCACTTATTTACTATCAAAGTTTTTTGCTCACCGGCTTTATTTCGTTTGTTTGCGAAGAACACATTTGCCGGAATACCTAGTCATCGATCCTTCGTTGACGGTAAATGTACTCTGTCGTATTTTTAGATGACGCTTCAGGCAGGTGGGAAATGCTGGAGACGAGTCTATTTCCGAATACTTCGAATTCCGCGGATAGGTCGGATAGCTGACAGTCGGACAGCTAGATGAACGTCACTCTCCGGCATATTAGATTTGATTAGATGGTTATTTCCACTGATGAAATTATCGATCGTCATTTCTGCCAATCTCATTAAGTTGTTAAATCGTCTGCAAAATGCATAAATTAGATCAACCGCTTTTGCCGCCGTAATTATTAAATAAAATTTGCAAAATTGTCCATTGCAATCTGCTAGACTTACACCATGCAAAATCTGTAATTATCGACAATTTCTTTTCATAAAATGCCTCAATCTATTTTTATTAATCTCGTTTCCAATCTGTGTGTGTATAATTTAGAATGTTATTCAGTCGTGATATTAATTGGAAAAAAAATATATATATATAAATAATGGATTAGCAGAAGCGAAATTATATTTGCAAATTGAGTGATTCACTCTCATAGTTTATACTATTTTGATGTGTGCATTTGTCTCAATATGTGCTCTCCACTTCACTATTCTGATATGTGCGACACGTTCGTGCATCCCATACATAATACACCATGGTCGCAATTTGACAGTAGACTGGACGGTCACCACGGATAAACGTGTGAAATGCATATAGTTATGTACATCACACCTTATCAAAGTCAGGTATATATTGTTCGCATGTGACAATTTTGAATGAAATTTTGCGGTATGCGGTGAGAGAGTTCCGAGTTTTTCGAAACATCATATTTAATTATTTACATATAAAACATAATTACGAGCTAGAAAATGTGATATCACACGCGAGGCAAGTTATTCAATTATATAATCAACACATTTTTTATCAAAATACGTTTTATACTCGACAACGCATCGCAATCTGTATCTGGCGAGCAGATTAATGAGCACTGATCGTACGATTACAGGATTTAATTGTCCGCAAACTCCATTAACGAAATTAATCTAGATGACTCCTGACTGCGTTCAACCACTGATCGAAACATTTTATTAAAATTGTATAATCATATCTCGTTACTGAACGTTTATCATCTTAACTATTATTATTACGAATCGCTTTGAATGATAAAATTTTCTGTCCATTAATACACGTCGGCTGGACTTCCATTAGTCGGCGATGGCGGAACACCCGCGGAATTGAAGTAAACGAAATGCACGTCTATCATCGAATAAACCATCGATTAATTTAACGTAGATTCTGTAGACTGTTCGTTAGTAATTTATTATTGGATACGGATCAATGCATCGTTTCATAATAATAAATTATTAACCTTCTAGAACTGACAGTTTCAAAATCTATACAATTACTAGCGTTAGATAGAAGAACTATTTAATTTATATATTAATTAAAAGACACTAATTAATTTCAATAAATAAAAAAAATGACATCTCTCTTAAAAAAAGATTGAAGATTTAAATGTTTAAATATGCTTTAATAATAATTAAAAAATTTGCAGAGATAAAACATAATGAAAACGAATTGTTTAATATTTTTGATAAAGAGAGATTTATAATTGAGTAGATCCAATATCATCAGTTCCGGAAGATTTATGTTAATATTTTATCTAATACAGGTAAAATTTATCCCGAATAGTTTAGTTACCCACCCCAGTTAGTCTCAGTGTTATCGCGTGTTACGGGTTGCTGGCGGGATTCCAAAAATGTCGACGCGTTATGAATTTCGACGCGACCGGAAAAATATGTACAGGTGTAAAAGCTCGCATCTGAGTGCCGTTTAATGGAGAACCGAGAGCTCGAATAGGTATCCCGCGGCAAACGACAAGTTTAAATGAATCTGTCTGTTGCAAACAATATGCCCTCGCCTTGATATGTGTATGTGTCTTCCTCCTCTCTCTCTCTCTCTCTCTCTCTCTCTCTCTCGATAATACCCGGAGAGTTTGACATTGCCACTACGGATTTCTATGGACCAGTTTTCCATGAATCCTATCGGCGGTCGACAGACAGTCGCAACGCGTCAGACAATATGCTCTCGTAACTGCGCGACGGCTGTCGGAATACCATCCGCGGTTATGTTGGACATGTCTGAGCAGTAAAATTACTTTTTCGAATGAGAGAACGTGATATCTATATCGTCGCAATGGACTCTTTCTGAATCGAACTCTCCGTATGTTGAAGTTGATGCAGCAGCTGTTTTTAACTGTTTGCGCGATACAATTTTTGAAATCGAACTTAATAACGTAATATAAATTATTAATTCCCCTTCCTCCCTCTCTCTCTCTCTCTCTCTTAAAATCTCACTTCATTATCTATTTTGTTTTAATTTTTTCTTTCTTTATTTTTTGCTTATATCAATAACAGTTATTATAATTGTAATAATTGCTCTTTTTTATAATAATATTTTCATGCTTTGGGGTAAACGTAATCAAAACGTTTGATAAGTAACGATCCTGATTTTCTCTTTTAATCTCTCTCTCTCTCTCTCTCTCTCTCTCTCTTTCGTTTGCTTGTTTGTTCATTCGCTCGCGCAACAACGTAGGCGAAACGGCAAGTAATTAGCAGCAGAATCTGTATTCAAATATTATCCGCATGCGATACCCAGTGATTGCTGAGTGATAACCTTAATTAGTAATTACGCCTAATAGTCTGAATTTCAGAAAACAGATAGTACAGAAAATAGAGAGGTTTTCGCTCATATTTTTTCCAAGTACAATTGCTAACCATGCGAAAGCTACATTTAACTTTTTATCGCAGATATTAATGTATTTTTTATTTTGCGCATTGTTTGTTGGTACTTCCGACAATTATCAGGCGGACTCGTTGGTGCAACGATCGCCGCAGTATTTAAAAAAAAATGGTAGTGAAACCAGTAATTTCTGTAACGCCGGCGGCGACCGTCGCGCTTTGTTCCGGTTGCTACCGCTCAGACCAGGCGCTTTTTTCCACGCCGCAAAAGTTCGATAAAGGTGGACATCGCGTACATGTTTCGTGTCGGCATGACTACATATTCTACATCCATATTGGCCCTCCCCGGGGATGCACATGCACCGTCGTGTCGTATGTATACCCAGACGCGTGTACATGCGTTATATAAGCAGCCGTGTAACGCTGGATGCGAATTTCGCGAGAGAACAGGAATACATGAATCCTGCATTGAAAATATACGCCGACTGGGATTGCATCTTTTTTTCGTCTGGTCGAAAATTTAGCGCGTCAGTGAGATTAAACAATCTTTGCTCCGCTGCTCCGAGACATCTGAAAACATCTGCGTAACGAGCAGTTCGTAAACAGTTAGAAATCTGCAAGCGCAGTTGGAAGATCTCTACGATTAGAGACATGTCAAACAACCGTAACTGTTTCATTTCTGCAAGCTGCCCATCTTCGCGACGAAGATGGGCAATTAAGCAAAATCGTTCGTGTCTAACGATCGTTACCACGAGGTAGTCTGTTTCCCTATCACTACTCATAATTATTGTTAATTAATGAAGAATGAATTAATGACATTGATGCATTGAGATCTCAAATAGCAGAGGAGATGGATAGTCTATAGTGTAACATGACTAATTGGAATTTCCTATGCTGTGAAAAAGGAAAGGAGAAAATGGAGTCGCTAGATCCATGATGTTTTGATACGATGGCTTCATCTTTTCTTGCTCGACGTGATCGTAAATCGTCTCTGCGGCGAGTTTTCAATATCTTCATGCGATATACCACTGTAATACCTTCTTATCCAATGTATCGTAAATCAAACATGAGTGCTCTCATCGTTTGTTGCATGTGAAGCAAAATATTGTTTGAGCTCGAACTCTTCCAGATGGAATATCTCTTAAAGAAAACGCGATTTCGAATTCCTTTCACAAAAGTATTGCGGGCAAGAAACGAATAAGGAATTATTAGTGCTATAAGCTCATCTATGTATGATATTTAATACAAAAGCGAACTTTCTCAGATCTAATATTTTATTTTCCAATATAATACATTATTTATATTATTACAATATAATACATTATATATATATATCTTAAATTCTTAAAGAAATCATGCTCGTTGAAATGTATCATTTTCAGTAATGAGATGCGAATCGAGTGAGATGGAAATCCCATGGAATTGGAAGTCACGCAAACGCGAAAAGCAGAGTAGCGTAATGTCGCGGAGCTGAGAGAGTATTTCTTGCCGAAATATTTGTCTGAATTTTCGTTCTCGCCATTGTCCTTGCCATTGCCAGAGCAAGAAACTCACTCGATTTTCATTCTGCAAAACAACGAACGCGGCGGAAACTTTATGCGCTCGGCTTTACGAGTTGGAACCGACCTTCGCCCAAATCCTTCGTCACGAATAAGGACTGCGCTGCTCGAGGGCAATGCAGTTAATGGAAAATCCTGTGAAACGATGTTTCCTAAAGTGAATCAACCAACGAACTCTTTTCGCGACGAAAATCTACAATCACGAAGAATTTCTTGTTTCCATATTGCAATATAAATTTTTTAAGCAGCATTTTTTACATGAAAAGAGACGTTCTGCTCTGAAATCTGAAGTCTGAAGTTTCTATTTGGTATTCGAAAAATATCTTGCAATCAATTATAATAATCAATATTTTTTTTTAATACATAGAAGACAAGATGTCAAATAGAAACAAAAATATCTATACTTGATTCTCTCGTTTCATTTGCTATGGACGATTGTTCGTGACTACTGTATCAATAAATTTAATTGATCCTTTTTTCTAAAGCCGATTTCAATTCAGTTAATTGGAAAAGTTATCACTATTGATTGTCGATTGATGCACGAACGAAAACGCACTCGATCGCGGCCAATCTTTACTTTTTCCTTCTTCTTTTTAATGATTAAGTCTGCAGCTTATCTTTTTAATAACGCAGTTAGCTCATTACTTTTACAAATCGATTAACGGTATTATCTAGTTTGAATTTTTCACCGATAATTCCTGATGGAGGCAATTCAATCGATAATTAAAAACTTTTTTAATTATCGAGATTTGGAACAATTTACTTTATGATTGTATTCACATACTTATGCTGTTTATGCTCGAGAGCCCTGAGTAAATTGATCGGTTTCTAGGCGACAAAAATACAGTGAATTGAACGATATATCTCAATTACGTAACAGAATTTCTAGAATTAGTAGTCGCATTTATCTTTGACTATCCGTTAGAAATTTCTCTATACAGTTTTCCGGTTTTAAACTTATCTTGATGTATCGCATACACACTCTGTAGCTTTCCCGACACAAAATCGCGGGCGTTGATGATCTTAACGAAGAGCACGAAGCGAATATCACGGTGATTGCAGTTCAAGAGACGACCGGGATTCACGTGCGACCCAATTCGATTACAAGGCGATGTTCTGGTTGCAATTATTGCAGTGACGCTAACCGCGTTACGTCGTGCGTTAGAGAGGTCCCACCTGCCACGAGACATCCGGCCAATTCTGCATCAGCCAATCAGCTCGACCGAATTCGAATAACTATTCCAATTAACAGTAAATACGTACGGTACATGATCTAACGAGTCTTCTGGAGGACATTTTGTTGTAATGGCTTCTCGTAGTTCGTAGGACGTTACAATCGCCTGAGTTATACCGCTTACGTCATTAACTCTTTATATAAATGTTCATATCGACAGCTTCATTCACATGGATTGACAGCCAACGCGTCGCCCACTTTGCTTCAATATATTGTCACGATGCCTAAGTGTTGGTATGTTTCCTCATCGATTGATTTCGTTAGGAATTGCAGTGATTACAGTTAATTAATTTTTTGCATATTTTTATAATCACTCATTATATTATACATTCAAATCATCACCTAGTTTTAGTGTGGGAGCAAAAGGAAAGGGATATGTTAAAATGTAAATGTAAAACAACTTTTGATATCATATATTTTTTTATCACGTATGGTGATGAACACGTCGAAATATTTTAGGTAAATAATCCATTTAGGAAGTCGAAAATAAAATTTAAACGTAATACTCTCGCGTAATTATATTTCTGAAATATTTATAAAATATCTGAAAACAGGGATTACGTACGTATTTAATTGCAGTAAATGTAGTCATGATAAGTTATACATATATAGTAATACAGGTGACAAAAATGGAGCTCATATATCAGATTAAAGAATAGA
>Ga0157364_1007318_pt1 | contig 11430 bp, 12 predicted proteins | sample AttsexASBM2_FD_111476 | JGI IMG/M metagenome (GOLD analysis project Ga0157364, IMG submission 111476) | Fungus gardens microbial communities from leaf cutter ant in Ribeirão Preto, State of São Paulo, Brazil - Atta sexdens ASBM2 | ecosystem: Host-associated > Fungi > Mycelium > Unclassified ...
GCGTGCGCGCGTGTGTGTGTGTGTGTGTGTGTGTGTGTGTGTGTGTGTGTGCGTGTGTGTGTGTGTGTGTGTGTGTGTGTGTGTGTGTAATATGTGCGCGCGTGCGTGTGTATGTTATTTTATTTTAAATGATGACCTTTTAAATATCTTTTAAACAATTTTAAAGGAAAAAGTTTCATATAAGAAATATAGTAGTTGCATATTGCAAAATATATAATTTTTTTTAAGCAATTATATAATTATATATTTTGCAATATGCAACTACTATACTTTTTTATATGAAACTTTTTTTTTAAATGCGTTGTTCAAGAAATATGGTAATATTTAAGATCGTTATTAAAAATGGGACATTATCTTATATGTATACACTATATATGTATATAATTATATGTTTATTTTTATCTTAATTGCGTAATTAAAAACATCAAGTTGAATATAATGATTTATTATATTTTTATTAATGTCAACAGATCATCCAGACATCCCTCTGCGTACAGGAAAAATTAACGATATTAATAAATTCGATGCGCTGTTCTTTGGCGTTCATTTTAAACAGGCCCACACGCTGGATCCAATGTGCAGAATCTTATTAGAACAGGCTTACGAAGCCATCATTGATGCGGGAGTTAGTCCAAAGCAGTTACGTGGATCACGAACTGGCGTTTTTGTGGGTGCATGTTTCTCTGAATCTGAAAAGACTTGGTTTTACGAAAAAATACAGGTAGATTCACACTATTAACGCGTGACAGCTAAACGGATTAAAAGACTTAAGATTCATTTTAACAAAAGATTCATTAACTTAAATTTAGATGCAGAAAGAATTTCTGAGTTTATATCTTCTATTTTTGAAATGTTTTATTACTTGCTATTATTATTGTTCATTATTACTAAAAATAAAATAATAAAGGGAATATTACACGTAAACTCAAATATTGAAGGCAATGTATTAACGTAATACGAATTTGACGTAAATGTAAATGATCGCGCGTGTGTGTGTGTGTGCGTGCGTGCATGCGTGTATGTGTGCTGATAAAAAATGATTTTCTAATTTTAATTTTCTTGATTACGACTAGGTAAATGGTTTTGGAATTACCGGATGCAGCAGAGCTATGTTAGCGAATAGAATTTCCTATTGGCTAGGAGTGACTGGACCATCTTATACTTTAGATTCCGCTTGTAGCTCGAGCTTAATTGCATTGGAAAATGCTTATCGATGTTTGCAAAACGGACAATGTGACGCCGCTCTTGTGGGTGGATCAAACCTGTGTCTTCATCCCTATGTATCGCTGCAATTTTCTCGTCTTGGTATATAATCCCTCGTCTTCGATATTTCGATTTCATATTTTTTCTACATGAATCTCTGAACATGAAAAAAGTTACATTTTTTTCACTAGAATCCTAATAAAAACAAAGTTATTCTTAATCAAATAATTATACTGATTAATAATCAAATTAAGTTTATTGCAAAGAAACATTTTATTTATGTTATATCAAAGACAATATTCATATACGAAGAAAGTTTAAGAAAAGAGAAAGATTAAAATTTTCATTACAACTTCAGAATAAATAAAATAATTTTCATAATTAATTACATAGATAAATAATACCAACAGATTTGTATAACTGTACATTGTGTAATTTTTCAAAAGATTTATTCGATAGTTTTCTTCCTGAGAATATAAAATTGAAAAAGCCTAAATTTTCCATCAAAAACATAATACATCTTTTTTATTAGAGATGCTATGTCGATATAAAAAAAGTATATACTACTGTATATATATTTTATATTATTTATAACATTAATCATATAGAATATGATTCTGTAAGAAATTAATAATAATTTTCAATTATATATGAAACACAATAAATTAAAAACATAAAGTATATGTGTATATAAGAGCTTTCATACAAAGATATTTTTTTCAAGAGTTCACACACACACACACACACACACACACACGCACGCACGCGCGCGCGCGCGCGCGCACAAATACCAAAATACCTGAAGATATAGCGAATATTTTTGTATATTTTATTATAATAACTACGATTACAGGAGTTTTATCGCCTGACGGTCGCAGTAAATCATTTGACGCCGACGCGAATGGCTACGCTCGCAGCGAGACAGTCTCCGTTATATATCTACAGAAGGCGAAGAATGCGAAACGAATCTACGCTACAGTGGTCTACGGTAAGACAAACTGTGATGGTTATAAGGAACAGGGTATCACGTTTCCGTCGAGCAGTATGCAAACTACGTTGCTGAAAGAATGCTACCAGGATTGCAATATATTACCAAACGATGTGTTCTATATTGAATGTCATGGTACTGGCACCAAAATCGGCGATCCTGAAGAAATTCACGCAATCGAGAAATTCTTCTTTGAGAAAGATAGACCTACTCCTTTGCTAATCGGTTCTGTTAAATCAAATATGGGTCATTCCGAGCCCGCTAGCGGCCTATGTCAAATAGTCAAGGTGACTTTTTCTTTCTTTTTTTAAGAAATATTGTATTTATAATTGACTTATTGAAAATCTTTTGAAACAAGAAAGATAAAGTTAATTTTAAAAAGTTTTCAATTTTAAAGAAATATTAATGATTTATATATTTAGATTATAGTTGAAATAATAAACTATTTTAGTCTATATGTTTAAATAATAATCATTTAGTTCTGTGATCTCTAATTTCTTACATTGGAGATGTTTTTTTTATTTTATTTAGGTAAATTTGACTTTTTGAATATTAAGATTCTAATTATTAAAATATCAGTTCGGTGATAATATTCGGTGATAAATATCGTTGCAGTGAGAAATAAAATATAAATATCTTAAGATATAAATTAAGATATTGTAATATTTATAATTTATTTTTCACTGCACTGAAAATGCAAAAAAGAACTTGGCCAACGTTACACGGTGTTCCCAAGCGGTCACCCATCCAAGTACTAACCGTGCCCAACGCTACTACTTGACTTCAGTGATCGGACGAGAACTGGTAGTTTAAGCGTGGTAGGAACGTTGGCTAATTGCTCATATTATTCACAGACATTTTATCTTATTTTAATTCGAAAAAAAGATTTTAAAATGTAAAAACATAAATATAAATGATTCCAAGTTAAAACTCCTGTTTAGGGAGAAACTCTCTCCGATGACTTTGACTTTAACATATGTTATCAATAAGGTCAAGGTCATGACCTCTAACAGGTTTTGGTTGTTGCTTATCCTTCGTTAAAAAGTTATGAACAAGAAAAATTTGAAAAATAAAGTCTCTTTTCTACTACATGAAATAAAATTTCTCTATCTTAAAATATATTTTACGATTTTCCACAATAAGCGTTTCTCACCTCCCTCCTCTCTTACAAAGAGTCGCACAACTCTCACTCCCCCTCCCCCCCTGCGAATGGGCGCACGACTTAGATTGAGACTGCTTTTACATTGCGGATACTCAATTTTATCTAATTACACTTTTCTCGCACAAATAGGAAAATAACTGGTCATAATTATCAATCAAACGTAGAAATTCGTGAAGCCATATGTTGACATGTTAGAAATCTATCAACTACTGAATACAAGGAATGAGGTTCGAGAGCTTTGATAAAGTTTATTATTGTTATGAATATACAAGTGTGTATATTCATAACAATAATATCTGGTGTAACAATTTTCTTACTATCAATGGCTACAGCCTTCCTGGGCTGTATATCCAACTGTGTTTATAAAAAAATATGTATTCAAAGCACATAGATTTCGATTTTACAATAATAGGGAGGAGTGATGAGAAAGTCGCGCCTCTGAAGCAGGAGCAGAGGGGAGGTAAGAGTCGAAAGTGAGTGTCGCACGCCCCTTTGCAAAGGGGAGAGGAGGATAAGAGTGGATGGTCGTCAAGGTCATGACTCTGAAAGACCTCCAGCAGATTTTATGTGATTGCCTGCAAAAATTAAGTGGGAAATAGCATTAGTTTAGGAGATATAGTATATATAGCAGAAATAAAATGTTATTTTCGAAACTTTTTTTTATTCATATCTTTTTAACGAAGGACGAGCGATGGCTAAAACTTGTTGGAGGTCACTCAGGATTATGATCTTGATAACATATATCAAAATCAAGATCATCTAAGATGATGTTCTCCTAAACAGGAGTTTTACTAGCAAAACAATTTATCAAAAAACGACTAATAAACAAGTAAATTAAGATGTTAAATTAATATTTAATTAATATATATTTGAGATTCAGCAACAATAAAATCGCATACAAAAAATATTAAAATATAAATCGTCATTTTTATTATTAATTGAAGATTTACATAAATGCTCTAAGTCTTGCCACGGTTCTGTGATACGATAATGTTGAGCTGCTTTAATTATGCTGCCACAGAAACTGCGGCAAGAGGGCGTGCACATCTTCAATTAACAATAAAAATGACGATTTATATTATATATATTTTAATGTATTTTTGTATGCAATTTTATTGTTGCTGAATCTCAAATATATATATTGATTAATTGTTAATTTAATATTAATTTATTCTTTTGTTGGTCGTTTTTTATAAATTCGGATAATAGTTTACACACGCGCACACACACACACACACACACACACACACACACACACACACACACGCGCGCGCGCGCGCCACACAATATATGAAGTGGAATTTATTCAAATAAAAATTGTATTGTATATAACTCTAATTTACTTAATATTAATTAAAATTTTTTTTTAATTTGCTAATATTGCACATTTGAATGTTTTATTGAAAAAATAAAATAAAAAGTCAATAGCAAGATTTATGTATAGTAATTTATTAAATTGCAACATATATATCACAGGTAATAATAGCAATGGAAAGCGGAATAATCCCACCCAATTTGCATTTCAATCGACCACGAGAAGGCTTGAAAGCTCTTGAAGATGGCAGGATCAAAGTTGTCACCGAATTAACACCTTGGAAAGGCAGTTATGCTGGTATAAGTTCCTTTGGTTTTGGGGGTGCCAATTGCCATATCGTATTGAAATCTCATTCGAAAAATAAAATTAACAATGGAGCACCGTCTGATGATTTACCGAGACTCGTAACAGTATCTGGACGTACAGAGGACTCTGTTAAAGTATTCTTAGATGATGTAAGTAAAAATCAATGAAAAATCATATTATGAGACAAAAAATATAAAAATTACATAAAACACATGTATAGAAAATGAATAAAATATATTTCTCATAGAGATTAATAGATAATGAAATAGATAATGAAAATGAATAATTATGCTATCTCTAAGCATATTTCTATACGATGCAATAAAATTTCTTCGAAAAAATGCTAACGCAAAATGTTTAAGATATTTATCTTCGATTGGATTCGTTAGAGATTCATGAGAAATTTAATTTTCATTTTTGTAGATCGAGAAACATCCAATAGATACTGAGTATATTCGTCTGCTACATGACATTCATTTTGATGATATCCAAGGACATCTGTATAGAGGGTACACGGTAGTCGGCTCCAAGGCGGAACATTCCATAAGAGAAGTAGAAAATTATTTGGGAACTACGAGACCGCTTTGGTTCGTGTTTTCCGGTATGGGATCTCAATGGCCTGGTATGGGTATGTATTATGTTAACTTCTTTCTAATTTCTAAAAATGGAAATAATTATATTTTATTTTTTTTGTTTATTCGATATATTTATTGATTTCAAATAGGTATCGAGCTGATGAGATTCCCTGTTTTTGCCGAAGCTATTAAGAAATGTGATGCCGTCTTACGACCACGTGGTGTAGACATTATTAATATACTAACAAATAAAGATAAAACTATTTTCGACAATATTTTGCATTCATTTGTGGGTATCGCGGCAGTACAGGTGAGCTGCATATAATTACGAAATTCACATTATTTTTTTAATAATATAAATTATATTCTATGAAAAAATATTAACTAGGTATAACATTAACAAGTAATATATAAAAAAACTAATATATAAAAAAACATTTAACTAACTAATTATAAGTATATTTCAAAATGAAAAAAAGACGATTGGCGAAAAAGACGATAGAAATAAATCTTTTTTAATTAAATAAAAATTAAATTAATTTGATAAATTATATAATGCGATATATTAATATTCTTAAATTAAAAATATATAATTAAGGTTTTAAAACGTAGAATCATTAAATTTAAAAGATTGCTTATTATTCTTCATTGTATTCTGATATAATATGAATTTTATAGATTGGTCTAGTCGATCTTCTTACATCGATAGGCATTGTGCCGGATAATATTATTGGTCATTCTGTCGGAGAGCTCGGTTGCGCTTACGCAGACGGATGCTTCACCGCTGAACAAATGATCTTGGCAGCATATTCGAGGGGTTTAGCATCTAATGAAACTAAAATAATTTATGGTTCGATGGCGGCTGTAGGTCTTGGTTACGAAGACATCAAAGATATATGTCCACCTGACATCGAAGTGGCTTGTCATAACACTTCTGATAGTAGCACTATTAGTGGACCTGCTGAATCTATGAAAGAATTTGTTGCCCAATTACAGGTTTGTTTAACGAATCATTTTTTATCAAAAATTTTTCTAAATTGTATATAAGTGAGAGATTTCAACAATGTAAAATGATGTTAAAATAACTTTTAGCGTGTTACTTATAACAATATGCGATATTTGTGCATATATATATATTTCCAAAATAATCATCAAATATTTCATATTTGGCAGATAGAGCGAACTAAATTGAGTCGAAAAGTCCTCTACCATTTTGCAATTTTCGTAATAGTTAACAAGATATTAATTATTAAAAATTGCCAAAAATTGGTCTTTAATAATTTTTTATTCAAATTCTATCAACTTTAACAGAAAAACTGCAAGAGACAAAAATTGTTTAGTTTCTTCTTCATACAACTAAGAATTTTTTCAGAATTTTTTTCAGAAATTTTTAATATTGTATTTTTTCTCATGTTGATAAAAATAAGAAAATGCAGTACTATACTAAAAAGTTGATAAAAAATTATGAAAAAATCTTAGAATTCTATGAAAAGAAAATAAACAATTTTTATCTCTTGCAATTTTTGTAAAGTTGATAGTATTTGAGTAAAAAATTATTGAAGACCAATTTTCGACAATTTTTAGTAATTAAAATCTTATTGTTAACTATTGCGAAAATTACGAAATGGAAAGAGGATTTTTCGACTCAATTTAGTCCGCTCTACCTGCCCATAAAATATTTGGCTATTATTTTGAGATCTTGTATACTATATATTTCTGTTATTCTGTTACAATTCTTATCATAAATTAATTGTTTATTATATTACCAAATTATAAATATTGTCCAAATTGTTTTTCTTGTAATATTTGTCTTAATTAAATCTACGTATATCTAAATAGGCTAAGCAAATCTTCGCGAAAGAAGTGCCATGCAGCAACATACCCTATCATAGTCGTTATATTGCGCCCGCCGGACCCAAACTTCTGGCTTATCTGAACAAGATAATTCCTGAATCGAAGCCGCGCAGCAAAAAATGGCTGAGCACGTCTGTACCACGCAACAAATGGTCTACCGCAATCGCCAAGTTGTCATCTGCCGAATACCATACAAATAATCTTCTGAATCCTGTATTATTCGAAGAAACAGCACGTCTCATTCCGAAGGATGCAGTGACTATCGAGATCGCGCCTCATGGTCTTCTACAAGCTCTCCTGAGGCGATCTCTTAGTCAGGGAGTCACAAATATCGGGCTTATCCAACGTGGTCATAGAGACAATGTCGAGGTTGTTCTGCAAGGGCTCGGCAAGCTCTACAACGCAGGATTACAACTGGATATTGCGAAACTCTATCCGCCCGTCGAGTATCCAGTTAGCCGTGGTACCCCAATGATCGCACCTTCTATCAGGTAAGGAATTTAAATATTTAATTGTCTGAAATAAACCGAACAACTTTTTTTTGCTCAGTGCATCAAAATTTAATCATTTGTCATAAATTTAACCGTTTGTTATCAATTTAACCGTTTGTCTATCATCAATTTTCTTCTTTGATCATTATTTTTATAAAATACTGATTAATAAAGAAAAAATTAATAAGGAAAAATTGCACGAAAATTATTTTAGGACCTATTGTGCTTTGCTAAAAAATTAGAATAATAAATGATTTAATCTCCTTTAAGATGGGAACACACTGACGACTGGTTCGTAACAAAATACAAGTTGCAAAAGAAGGTCACTTCCGGGGAGAGAACTATTACTATGAGTATAACAGACGAGAACTTTAAGTATATGATCGGTCATGTTATTGATGGAAAGAATTTAATACCTGCTATAGGATACCTTGCTATGATTTGGGAAACTATGGGTACATTGCAGAGGAAAATGTATACAGAGCTATCAGTTGTCTTCGAAGATGTCATCTTCATGCGTGCTACTCATATTCCAAAAGAAGGCAATATTGAATTAACATTAATGGTTCAAAAAGGTAATCTCATTGTGTGTTTTTATTCATATAAAATGTGTATGCTTGTAATTAACAATTATTACTACTATTGATATGTTTTAATTTATTACATATTCAGGAAAAAATGTTTTTTCTATAATTTTATATTTTTACTATAATTTTTTATATAATTATATATAATTATATAAAAAATTGATATTTTAAATACAATTATATATAATTATATATGAAATTTATCCATATAAATAACATTTTTTCCTGGATATATAATTCAATTGTATTTATAACAATTTATAATTCCAATATATATTATATATACATAATCATCAATTGTGACAACAATCACAATTATTATTTATTTAGGATGCACATTAATTTTTTTAGATAATGTTTAAAATTTTCATGTAATTCAAATTTTAAAATTGAATTTTTTTAATTGCTCGATTTGTGTAAAATTGTATTCAAATATAATTTAATCATTTTAATTTCTGACTCTAATTTATGTTGATTTCTTTGTATTTTGTGCTAAATTTTTATTATTTTAATTAACTAATTGTTTTTTAACTTTCCTCTGTTTTTATTATTAATCTTTGAACTTAATTGTTTTTATAATTTGAATTGTTTTCTATTTGATGTTACTGATGTAGTCCTGAGAATATATATACATATATACATATATGTGTATATATTCTTTTGATTATATTAATATTGAAGAATATTTTAATACTCAATATTTTAATTAATTATAATAATTATAATTATTTTTGCAGGCACTGGAAGATTCGAAATATCGGAAGGTAACACTCCGATTGTGACTGGATTGATTCGAGTCGTGAAGAATCCAGCGCAAGAAAAGATACCTGCTAATATTTTGTCAGAAGATGATGAGGAAGAAGTACTGACTACTAAGGATATTTATAAAGAGCTAAGATTACGAGGTTATCAATATTCAGGCATTTTCCGTTCCTTAAAAAGTGCATCCCTATCAAGAAATAAGGGACACATTGCTTGGATGAATAATTGGGTAACGTTCCTTGACAACATGCTACAGATAATGATTCTTGGAATAAATACGAAAGATTTATATGTGCCTATGAAAATACGCAAGATTGTGATTGATACTAAGCTTCACCAGCAAAAAGTTCAAAATTTGGATCCAGAAAACAGACGTAAGTTTATATTTCTCAAATTCATAAATATTTATTTCGCAAAGTTTGCTTGCATAAAAAGATTAACTATATTTCTTAATTTGTATAATGCATATTACCTGAGAGTATTAGACAGTACCAGATTTTTTTTTTAATTTGATAGAATTTATGATTTTTATTCATCTTTTAGTATAGATCAAAATTAATTCTTGCGCTTCTTAAAAAAAGAAACATTAAAGTAGAAATATTTTGCTCAAAATTCTTTTCAATAGTGCTTCTTTTCAAAACTGCTAAACTTTCAAAAAACAAATCACATAAATTGTAAATGTCTTTAAAAAAGTCATATATAATATATATATATATATATATATATATTAGACTGACAAGAAAAAAAATTTTTTTTAATCAACCTCTCGAAATCAAAGAAATCGGCTTCATGTCAAAAGAATACCCCTAAATTTTTATTTAAAAATATTAAGATTTAGAGATCGCTAGTGAGCGATTTTTAGATCAAAGTTTCGATTTTCTTTAATATATATTTGATTTAATGCAAAAATGGCTTAATCCGGATTTTAAATGTAATACTGTATGTCTTTTTAACCAAGGCAAGTTCAATAGACGTGAGATTATATCGAAATATACGAAAGTTTCCCAGAATTCTGGGGAGGATGGTTTTTTAATATCTAAGAATTTGTTGCTCGATGATGAATACGTTCCGCCAATAAAAAAAACAAAGAAGTTAATTAAAGAAGTTATAAATAGAGAATTGTCTACTACATTGGGCTGTACAAAAATGGGATGGACAGGAATACAGCTTACGTAATGTCAGCAGTTATTTCAAGATTCGGAGGAGACATTAGTAAAATTGAATGTTCACGAGAAATTGTTAGGAAAAGATGAATCAAGGATAGAACAGATTTACTCAGTACAATTAAAAAAAATTATCATTCAGAGAGTATATTAACGGTTCATTGGGATGGAAAACTAATAAAGAGTTTACACTCACATAAAAAATTCGATAGATTAGCGGTTCTTATGACAGAAGATTGTGAAAAACAAATTTTGGGAGTGCCAGAACTATCATTTTCCACTGATCAAGCTCAAGCAGATGCAGTTTTCGAATTGTTGAATGAATGGAAACTGGCTGATAAAATTACAGGAATGTGTACAGGAATGTGACACGACAGCCAGCAACACTGGCATACATAAAGGAGCCTGCACAATATTGCAAAAATATCTCAATCAACAGCTTGTATATTTCGCTTGTAGGCATCACATATTGGTGTGTATTATTTTAGCAATCTTTGATTCGCTCTTCGAAGTTTCTACAGGTCCTGTCATACAATTTTTCGAGAGATTGAAATGTAATTGGAAAGAAATAAACATGAAATGTACGAAAGTTCAATAAATAATACAGAAATTTCTTACTTGCTTGAGCAAAATCGCTATAAAACTACTCAATTCATCATCGAACAACAATAAAAAAATCACCCCAGGGCGGATTATGTTGAGATGCTTCAATTATCATTACTGTTCATTGAGAAATCTGCTCATTTGAACATTACAGCATGTTCCCGGCTGTGCACCGCGCCAAGTGGAAATAATATATTGTTTAAAAATTTATATTTTTAGAAATCAGTTCAAGATAACTAATGAAGAGTTAAATGCTTTCCGCATATTTAATGTGTTTATTGTAAAGATATACTTAAAATATTGATTTACCTGCGAAATACCAATATTAGACCTTGTTGAATATAAAAAAATCTTCATCAATTCTTCTCAATTAATTCTTCTCTTTCTGAGATTTCGAATATTTTCGAATATTTTCTGATCA
>Ga0157364_1007319_pt1 | contig 11430 bp, 5 predicted proteins | sample AttsexASBM2_FD_111476 | JGI IMG/M metagenome (GOLD analysis project Ga0157364, IMG submission 111476) | Fungus gardens microbial communities from leaf cutter ant in Ribeirão Preto, State of São Paulo, Brazil - Atta sexdens ASBM2 | ecosystem: Host-associated > Fungi > Mycelium > Unclassified ...
AAGAAAGGAAGATGCAATATCTTAAAAATCGATACTTGGAAAAAAACTCGACCACGTGTTCCTAACTATTTTGACGTGTTAAAAGATTACATGTACATACATCGGCACACGTGCAAACACGCGACATGATGTGCGCATTCAACAGAATTGTATTCGCGCGAATACGAGTTTATAATAATTTCCTTAGAAAAATTAACAAATATGTATATTCCACTATCTTACCAGGTATATTCAGATAAACCACTTTATTATTCCGAATTCTCATCACAATGGCCATTGTTTCCGTAGTGAAGTTTCGAACGACACTCACGATTATAAGTTTATTGTCAGACAGGCGATAATCGCGAGTACAACCTTCCAGCGTTTTTTTTTTTTTTGTTACCGTGGACAATGTAACTTGGCAAGGCGAATATACGACGAGCACGGATGGACAAAAAACAAACGAATCACAGAGTTTCGTTGTCGAGTCGCAAGTTGTATCGCCAGGAACTCGATGAATTCGCGTAAGTGTGAATAAACGAATATTTAAGTCCTCTATTGACTACTAATCAATCTAATTCTAAAGACGATATTTTCCACGAGGCACGTAATTGACAACGAGGATTCGAATCGTGTATAAGTTCGTCGAACTGTACTATTTGCACCACTGCCCACCCGTCGCCGTCACACATCACACATACGCACATACGCACAATAATACGTTGTGCTCGAATCGCGATGTCGAGATGGACGATATCATACATATCATGATAAAAGCGTCACGCTGGCGATGAACCAGATCGCGCCGACAAAAAAACTACACTTTGATTGCGAAGAAAAAGCCGCAATTTGATGACGATCGATCGAAGCCGGATGATGAAGAGAGGTACACTAATCGGTCAGCAGCTAGCGAGATCGGATTTTTGACACGAACAGATTTTCAATACGTTACGACGATACGTTACGTGGTGAGGAGGGGGACGCCGATTTTTCGATCGGATGCACGTCTCGCGGTCTCGCGGTCTCGCGAACGTCGCTGAACGTCGCTGAACGTCGCTGAACGTCGCGTCGGACGAATGCACGAATGCACGCACGCGGAGGCGATCAGGCGAGTCGTCGTCGAGTCCACGTTGTCAGTGTGGTAACGAGCGCAGGATCATGCGTGCACGCGCCACACGCCACGCGCGCTCGCCAGTTGCCCCCGCTCGAATGTCGAATTACGCACGCGGCACGAACGATGCTGGATCACAGCCGGATGCGTCGGAAAAACGACGAATTCGACCCCCTGACAACGAGATTTAGAGCCCAAACTATTCGGTTTTCCGTTAGCTCGATTGCGTCGCGGCCGCTGGGCCTTATCTCGTCTATTACATCCCCTCGGGATCGTTTTCAGTTTTCCGTATTATTGTGCGAGGCGCGAGCGATCCAATGAAACAGCGTTATACAAAGCGAAACACAAACCGTTTTTTTTTTTTTTTTCCCCAGCGCCGCGCAGGCTACAGTCGGCACTCTCATATGTATTGTATCTTTAAGCGAGTGAGCTGTTATGTTCTGTCGATCGGTATCTTTGCGTTATCTCCGTGTTTTATCCGGCAAATACAAAGAGGAACGCGCGAGAAATCGAAAATCGAATATAATATCGCTCATCTCTTGTTTTATATATTCGGATTCTTCTCGACGAGCGTATGCTATGTATATAAATGTGCAAATTGAATTTGTTATCGCGTGAGATTCAAGCGAAGCCTTAAAAAATATAAACATTATTGCAAAAAAAAACCTCTTTATGAACGATGTTGCATCGCAAAGATATCGATCACAGTTGATTTATTCATTATTAAACAGGAGAATATTAATTGTATCGTATTCATTTGCGAATGATTGAGAGAGAAGCTTTTAAAATATTTAATTGAAACATTTCTAAAATTACCTTCACAAATCCGCTCTCTTCTCTATAGTTAACACAATTAAAGAATGGCGCTTCATATTTTTCATCTATCTCTTTTTTTACATTAAAGTATAGTCAATATTTATAATAAAATAATACTTATTTGAAAAAAATCTCAAGTCAAAATTGTGTAAGATATTTAATAAATTATAATTTGTAAAGTATAAGACTGAGAGATGAAGGAATTCATAATGAAAAATAAATAAAAAGAGAATACATAGAAGCTTTTTATTGATTGTACGTTTTTCGAGAATTATTTTCAATGTGAAGATATTATGCTGTGCTTTAATTACGTATTGCTTAGAATATAGAAAATAGTTATTTTTAATAAATAAGTGCAATTGGAACATTATCGCCACAAGCTTTCAGTATTAAAAAAAGGTATTCATATCAGGTCTTCGTAATTGTATAATCATTTTTTTCGGAAGATAAGTTAATAATAATGATGTCAGCATTTAGTATTAATAGACAGCGTATTCTCTGTGTGTGTATAGTGACATATTATATATAATATAATACGTTCGTAGTATCGAGCAAATAAACTCCAAGGTTACAAGCGTCTTTATAAGTCAAACGCACACATAAATGCCAACAGTTAAATGTGTGTGAATACGAGCATGTTCGTTCAGCAATCAAAATAATTTTTCTCAAAAAATATATACATGATTAATAAAAAAGTTTCTTCTACATTTTTTACTTGTCTTTCTCTCACTAAAAGAGAAATCATTTTTCGGTGTTCATTGTACGATGATTTCCCGAATATTCCATTATTCGTGATCATGTAAATATACAACAAATTGAAAGAAATCGTTTTTGCAAGATCTTTTTATGAACCGAATGGTTAATTTTAACTCTTAATGCACGATGATTTTCGGTCCTTTATTACACATGATGAGTCATTCGTGTCCCAGTTTAATTTTCATCACTTTAACAAATATTATACAAACATTACATTAACCCGATGTAGGCGTGTGAATTGATTAACTTTAGTAGGTGCGTCGCTATTTTGAAATATATTTGCTACACTAAGTTTTATATATATGTACATGTATGTATGTATTGTAATGACACTAATTACTATAATAATAAATAACAATTAATAAAAAAACGTTTTAATAATGTTTCATTATTAATTAATTACAAAGGAATATAGTATAATTACTGGAAATAATTTTATTTTATATATATATATTTATAATATATTTTTATTTTTATTTTATCTTACGAAAAAACATTAACAAACATTTGAACAAATTGAAAGATACAGATGGAAAATGGAAAAATGACTGGGAGCATTCCCGGTTATTAATAAGTGATGCGTATGCTTTAATATCTTTAGAAAGTATTTGTAAAATCGTGTATTTACAAAAATTATACATAAATATTATAACTTAATTACTTGATGTGCTCTTAATTTTTCAAAGAAAAGAAATATGCAAGACACGAATGACCCAATTATTGTGTGTATTAAAAGTTTAAACTAAAACATTGTACATTGTAAACATAAATGATACATACCCAAGTGATTACACAGCAGTTCATGAGTCTCGAGATCCGGATAGTCAAATGTGTCTCTGCAGAAGAGTACCTTGGTGCCTGGTGTCGCGGTGAAACCCCCTAACGCGGCCGCGATGGACGAGCACAGCCAGGAAGGCTCGGCACCTTCGAGTCTACGTAGAAGTGCCCTATAGCGGCAATATCTAGGATATGAGAGTACTACCACCTTCGTTTGGAAGCTGTCCGATCTTTTCAAAGAATTCAGATTGCTTTCGTATTCCTTCTGCTGTTTCTCGACGTCCGAGAAATCGATCCCCGGATCCGTCAGCACCTGTGGCTGCGGCATCTCGTATCTAAGTGGACTAGTCTCCGGGGACGACGTCGGGGTCGTTGGATAGGACACTTCCCGTCCCCACGACCATTCTAACGTAGGTGAAAGCCATGTGACTAGGTCGTGCACGCGGACGACTACTTTTTCTGAAATCGTCAGCACCTCGTCCTGCAAAAAAAAATAGTATTTCTCAATATAATACAATGTGTGAATTATGGACATGGAATTATTTAAAAAGTATTTATCATTAGGAACATTATCATCTGCGCAGATAAGTTAAATCGAAATCAGTAATAAATAAATATATAAACATGTATAACATATACTAGAAAAAATAGTTAATTATTATACTGTTTCCTCGTTCGAAAGCGAGAAAGTAGAGTCTAATTCATAAAATTCCAACGATGAGTAAAAAAATTGCTATATATTTTCTACGAACTTCCTCCGCTTTATAAAATTAAGAAATGATAAAATTGTATGTCGAAAAACGATAAAAATTATGAAGAATGTGAATTATGAATCCAGAATGTCAATTCATATCAGTACAAGTGTAAACAGTCAAATGAAAAATACATTATTGATATATCTAGTAATAGTATCATTATATTATATACAGTACAGTAATAGTCGATAATGACAGATGTTTTTCTAAATCGAAAGAATATAAATGTTATAGTCTATTGTATGAAGCCTGTACTAGAATAAAATAGTACATTTTTGAACATGGTACAATACTGAATCAAATAAAATTTGGAGTCATTTTTTAAGATTCAAATTTAGTTTTTTCCTATTTATTCTGATTCTGGTTTGTCTGTACTCTAAACCCTTCTTACAATGAGATTAATCAAACTTGAACCTTAAAATTAAATTTAGATCTTATTTCGTTAAAAATTGTATCATTTTAATCCATATTATAATTATTCTATCTTATATACTATAATATAATTATTCTGCTATTTCATTTTGTAAATTGTATAAAATTAACAAAATAATATAAATATTCATCAACGTTGTATAGGATATTCGAAAAGTCCCGGATCTCTTAAATATCTTGAAAAGTAAGCATTTTTGAGAAAAATGTTTCATACAAAAGTTGTATAATTTAAAATGTCTATTTACTGATTTTATCGATTTAACTTCAGATGGCACCAAAATTAGGTCAAAATCAAATCGATTTTTTTAAACGAAATATTCTATTTTTTTATTTCAGAATCTAATAGTACTAAGTATCAAAAGCTTTTCAAAATACTATAATGAAGTTATTTTCCATTAAGTACTTTTCAAGTTTTAAGAAACTTGTGAAAAGTACTTAAAAGTTACAGTACCGCCGGCATTAGAACTATCAAAGGTAGTTTGACCGACGGCTAAAACCTTTTAAATGTTGTTCAGAATTGTGATTTGGATAATATTTGTCAAGATCAAGGCTCATTAGAGGTTGTATCTCTTATTTTCATTTTTACGTAAAAATGAATTTTTAGCAAAAATAAGAAAAATAATTTTCAATGGCTTTAATCTTCACAAATGTTATCCAGAATATGATGCTGAACAATATTTAAGAGATTTTAATCATAAAGGTTCTAGCAGGTCAAGTTAGATACGTTGGATAATGCTAATGTCGATAATATGTATAATCGGCAATATTGTAATTTCCGAGCTTTATAACTTGAAAAGTACTTAATGAAAAAGTATTTAATGAAAAATAACTTTATTAAAATGTTTTGAAAAGCTTTTGACCGGCTATTCTGATTCTGAAATAAAAAAATAGGATGTTTCGTTTAAAAAAAACGATTTGGTCAGTAAATAGACCATTTTAAACTATACAACTTTTGTATGAAACACTTTTCTCAGAAATGTTTACTTTTCAAGATGTTTAAGGGGTCCGGGGTCCTTTTCAAATATTTTGAATATCTTGCTGTATATACATATTTTGATGTTCAAAAATATTTTCGTTCTCATGACTTTGTTGCAGGTATTTAAATTTTACAGTTATTAAAATATAATTAAATTATTTTGTTTTCTCCTAGAGAATATATACTTATATAAAATATCTAACGTTAAGTACTTATATCTCTATTATTCCAAATAATATAAAGAATAAAACTATAAAATTTCATAATTTCGAGAGTTATAATGTAATGATAGTATTTTTGATGTATATGGAAGCGCACGAAGGAGATTTCAAGACCAAAAAATAACTCAATTTTTTTTTTAATGAAACATCTGATTTTAAAAAATAATATTTCTCTATTGTTATTTAATTATTTTATAAGTATTAAGATAAGTTTAGCAAAAATCAATAAATTATAAAATATTTGATATATTTTATTCATAAAAATTAAAAAATTATAATCGGTAATCTATTGATATGATTGATTATTTTGCATAAGATATACTATAATATGTTATAATGAAAAAAATCTTGTTGAATTAATTGGAATTCTAACAAAGTCAAACAAAAAGGTACAAATCAAATATTTATAGTTAAATCTATCAAGTTTATAGTTAAATCTATCATTCTAATCGAATAATCAGAAATTCGGTTACAATAGCCAAAAATCTCTGATTTATATGATTAGAATTTATTTTGAATGTGTTTCTTGTTGGTACAATAAGAACATTTTTCTCAATAGAATTTTAGTTTTCTAGAAAATGATTTATTAATGATAATTGAGAGAGAGAGGGAGAGAGAGAGAGAGAGAGAGAGGATTGCACATACTTATTCAATATAATTCTGTACATTCTATATTATTCTATATATTAATTTGCTTTTTCGCAAAGCTTGATTCAATTGTTAGCAAAATCGATATATTGTAGTATAATATAATATAGTAAGTAACAAGCAATAGCTAATATATCATTAATAGAATTATTTATACAATTATTATGAAATAAATGAAACTTTTATTTCATTATTTTCATTATTTTCATGCAATAAATGTTAATAATTAAACCATTATCGAGAGGTCGCGCACCAGCATGCGAACAAAGATAAAGTGAATTCAGGATTTTGGCGGGAAGAACTTTTTTCGGTAGAACTCCCATTTACCTACATAACATGGCTCTCTCATCGTATTTGTACCGACTTTCAATTGAGAACTAGCGACTCTACATGGGAATGCCAGGAACTTGCGCGCAAAAGCTTTCGCGGTGAGATGCAACTATTTACTATCGGAGAAGAGGGAGAAAGATGAGAATATGTATAATAGTTTCTCCTTTCTCTATCTATGTAATACGTTATACATATATGTATATAATCCACGCGATATAAACCGTGGTTTATGCTGCATCTCGAGTGCATCGTTATCTGCTCCGCCTCTACGATAATTTAATTGTTCGCCGGTGCTTGCAGAGCGACGTCATTTTCGCCAAGTTTGACTTATTACTTACCCCGTATGCCTCTGCTCTTTCCACATTAGACGCATAAATTATTATCGTCCGTTCGAACAGAGTTCAAACGTTTACGCAACCTCAACGATACTATATGTAATCGAATGATTTCATCACAGCTATGCTACGTATACATAAATTTATTGTATTGATTATTAATGAAGTATCTCATTGTTTATTTTTGACAGTAATAATTGCATATAAGTGACTCAAGTGAATGTGCTTAGCGATTGAAAAATCAACAATATATTTGTATTATTATGATATTTGTTAATAACAGCAAGAAAGAGAGGGAGAGAAGGAGAAGATAATAAACTAAAAAGAAATTAAATTATTTTGTTTCAAAATAAGTATTAAAAACATATAATTTGATTGCAAAAAATATATTTATTATTTTAATGGTCGCAAGCATAGTCATATTATATTTTCACTCATCATTTTGAGTAAGACGTAGTGTTTACATTTTTTCCAATTTTAAAAAATATTGTACTACTTACGTAAATATTTTTTTATGATTGTAAGAAATTGCAAATTAAATTTAAAAAATGTCAGTTCTTATTATTCAGTTCAGTCATTGAGCATTTACTTTATATAATTATACGTACATCCATTATCTATTTATATAAATAACAACTGTCTAAATTATGTGTTTAATTTCTTTTTGCAAAGGATCAATAACAATTATTATATAGATATGTACAAGTTTATTTGGAAGCTTTTAGCTTTGACAAGAAAAAAAAATTTTTTCTCGCATTTCCGAACGTAGTTCGGATCTATAGCCACTGACTCTATATAATCCAATAAATTTTCCGCACGAGTGAAAATCCGCGCGCCGTAAGAAAGACACACTCTTTCGGTAATTGTGCAACGCGCCAAGCGGAGCGTGATTTACTTCGTATACGCCCAGGGCGATTTTATATGGCGGCTAACGAAAGATAATTTATTGACGTTGCAATATCCATCGAACCGAAGTTCGGAAATTTTATTTATACGTGATATAGGGTGCGGTCCACTTGACGCTACAAATACTTCGAAGCTTTTGACTGACCAATCGGAAGAAAGAATTTTACTAATTGACCAATCAAAAAATCCTTCAAAGCATTTGTATCATCAAGTGGGCCATAGCTTATAACGTTCTATTTGATTTGGGAGCCACTGTGTGTTGCTCGGGTTATATACTTTCATCTTTTAGCTCTGTGTATTCGTCCATATTCCCCCTTCTTCTCTCCAACCCTACAGCCCGCTCCTCTTCACTCTTCTTCCCGCCCTCGTCCCAGAGTTCTTCCAATAGTAGTTTCCCTTCTACTATAACCTTTCTACCGGTCGGCTTCTCTCTCTCTCTCTCTCTCTCTCTCTACTGCCATCCTCCCTTTCGCTCTTTCCCCTCAACCCCTTTCTCGTTCTCCGTCTTTGTCTCATCTCGCTCTTCTCTCACCATTCCTCCTCAACCCCCGCATATCCTCTTTCCCCATCCTACCACGCGCCTCATTCCGTCGTCCCCACTTATTCGCTCGCTGTGCTTCTCCCCCGACGTGTGTTTCTCTTCTCTTCCCCCCTGGCTCGCGACCGGCGCTAGCGATGGGCCCGATCCAATTCCCCGCGAGCTGTAATTTTCAATCGATTCGCAAGCAGCTCTCGTCGTCGAAAGCCATCGACAGACATTAGAATAATCGCTGTCCGATCTAATAATTGAATCATGCTCGCATCACTTTTCGTTACTTCGCGTTAATTTCTTGCGCGACGTTGCGTTAAATAAAACTTCAAAGCATATTTTTCGTTTGAGGAACAGATAATGCCTTGGAAATTCTCTTTACTACGATTTAAATTTACAAACTTGATTTCTTCTTTCTAATTTGTTGGTTAATTTAATTCTGCCAAAATTATTAATATTCCTTTAGAACTATTTTATTTTTATTGTAAAAAACATAGCTCAAAATAAAAAATATAAAATTTCATATTTTATATTCGCTTCACATATTTACATTATACATTTCAATATATCAATATTTAATATGTACATCAATATATATGTATATTCGATACATTTTATATTTAAATATATCAAATTTTATTACGAGACTAGCTTAAAAATATTTTATCCATGTTGATCATGTATTGGGCTGGAATAAAAGTTTGTAGTGCTACGAATTTCAAAATTCAAGCAGTTACAACTTCGTTAAAAGTGAACGAAATTTAAATAAAAAAAAGTTTTTAAAATCTACTTTTGAAAGGTTATTACATTTTTGAGTTTCTATAAGTTTGGTAATTTTTATCTGTAGAAAACTACGAACAGGATAAAAATGGCAATTAAATTATTATTTACAGATTTCGTATTAAGATCCTTTTATAAGATGCCAATAAGCATCTAAATTGTTAAATTATTTGTGATATTATTACTCCGGCTTCGGTTTAGGTTGTATTCCAAGATCGACGAATACTTAGTTTGAATTGGAAATTGTATAAATTCACAAAAAGAAATATGATTAGGAAAAACCGTCTTGATCGAATACAGCTTTTTCCATTTACGCAAAAAAATGGGAATTTTTCTTTTCATTTTGTGTCTTTTTGTCAAGTGTCTGAAAAAATTTTCAATTTACTAATGTGAAAATTTTCTCTATAAAATTGTTTTGTAAAAATGTTTCTAAAATTTTTTGTTACGAGTTATCGAGTATTAAATAAAAGGAGCATTTTGACTTTGAATACTACATAACTCTGTCAAAAAGTATCGTAAATTATAATTGAAAAAAAAAAAAACAAAATCTTAAAACTGAAACTTTGTTCTATCAAATGGTAATTACACCAAATTTTTGTTAACAAACGTGTAGGCATAATACGAGTGAAGTGCTAACGTAATAGTGCCACAAACTTTTGTTCCAACCCAATATTATATTTACATTATTTGAACATCACTCTGCAAAATGTTCCGTAAAATATATAAAGTAATTTTACAATCGATTAAGCACACGAATTGTCACGAATCCATAATGGTGAAATTATTACAAGAAAGGCGCACAATGTGTATCTTACTAAAATCAGAATAATTTGCAGTAGACTGCAGTAGACTCTACTCTACGAAGCAAGGGATTTAATTCTACGGAAGAGAAGATCGCGACCTCGGAGAGGTTAACCTTCCGTATCGAGATACCTCAACGGAAAAAAGTATCGGTACCGTTTGAATCACGCTTGATTCCATCGCTGCGTCCTACGCGTCCGCGCGTGCCAATTCGTCCTGCTTCTCCTCTTTCCCCTTTCTCATTCTCTCTCCCTCTCCTCCCCCCTCCTCTTTCTCTCTCTCTCGTCGCGAATATATTCAATATTGAAAATAAACCTTGCACGGGAGAACAGACGAAAAATTATGATTGAATATGAAATATATCACGAAATATATGTCGACATGAAATCAACCTCTGAAAAGATTGTTATAATTCTTTATCATAATTTATTCAGAGACATAACGTATTCTTAAACTGTCTTAAAATCTCCTGACATACTTTGTGAGCTTATCATCTTGAAATTTCGTAGAACTGATGCAAACATATTCTTTTATTCTGTCAGAATTTCCATACTCTGAAATACAAGTTTTCATTAGATAGAAAATTTCTTTTACGTGTTTTGAGAAACTCATTATTGAGATTGGTTCATATCAATCAGAAACAAATTTTTTCGAAGCTTTTAGTGAATTTATTATGGGCGATTTCCTAGGAGTGTTCAAATTTTGTCGAGAATTCCGAAGTTTACGAGACGGTTATTCTACTTGCCGAACATGATTTCGCTGATCGATTGTTTTTGTTCGCGTTTGCGGCGGCGCGGGCGCCAGCGATCGTGAGTTTTCGCCACAAGCACGATGTAATTCAATTTTGAAGTTCGCAGAATCGTGGATTTAACGGAAAACAGTATTGTTAACGGCATGCGAAACAAATGTATCGGTTTGAAGTTAGAGTACTTTGTCAAAAGTTGGTCTCATCGTGTGGAAACTTGGTGATGATATTCATTCCGCATATCCGCATAAAAAAAAAAAGAAGGAAATTCATTGAGTATTCTTATAGCATAGCAATTTTTTCATAAAATCTCTTGCTTTTCCACGTAAAAGAGTTACCATGACAACGGTAATGAATTTCGATGAAACGCGAGACTGGGAGATTTCACTTTTCCGGCATGTATCCTTTTGACTTCCGCATTTCGCGCGAGAAGCGGGAGAGCGTGTGTAGCATCGTCACGATTGTTCTAACGCGGTGTAGCCGAATGCGATGAGGCGAGGCGAGGCGAGGCGAGGCGAGGCGAGGCGAGGCGA
>Ga0157364_1007320_pt1 | contig 11430 bp, 3 predicted proteins | sample AttsexASBM2_FD_111476 | JGI IMG/M metagenome (GOLD analysis project Ga0157364, IMG submission 111476) | Fungus gardens microbial communities from leaf cutter ant in Ribeirão Preto, State of São Paulo, Brazil - Atta sexdens ASBM2 | ecosystem: Host-associated > Fungi > Mycelium > Unclassified ...
AAAACACATGCCAAATTCTGCTTGCCAGACAAAAAAGAAAGTTCCTGCATCGGATTGTGACAGGCGATGAAAAGTGGATCTATTTTCAGAATCCTAAACGCAAGAAATCTTGGATTGATCCCGTCCAACCATCAACATCTTCCTCAAGACCAAATCGCTTCGGACGGAAGACGATGCTGTGCGTTTGGTGGGATCAGGAGGGTGTCATCTACTACGAGCTGTTAAAACCTAGTGAAACTGTTAATGCTCATCGCTACCAACAACTGATCAAATTGCACCATGCTCTGCGTGAAAAAAGGCCGCATTATTGGAAAAGATATGACAAGCTGATTTTCCTCCACGATAACGCACCATCGCACACATCAACAATGGTCCAAAACTTGGAGATACTCAACTGGGAAGTGCTACCCCATCCCGCTTACTCACCAGACCTGGCACCTTCTGACTATCATCTGTTTTCGTCGATAGGCCACGCGCTCGCTAAGCGGCACTTCGATTTTTACGACGTCCGAAAATGGCTTGATGAATGGTTTGCCTCGAAAGATGAGGAATTTTTTTGATATACACAAATTGCATGAAAGATGGGAAAAATGTATAGTTAGCGAGGGCAAGTACTTTGAATAAATTTGTTTTTGCTTCCTAGCAAAAAAAAATTTGTTTTTCTGACTAAAAAATAGCGGATTTAAACTTATACACCCTAAACTGAGTTGAAAAGTTCTGTATTATTTTGCAATTTTCGCACGCGTGCGAGCAATATGAATTTCATATGAGAACGCATATATGTAGTGAACGCATATGCGCGCATGTCATGCGGATTATCCAGTGTGCGCACTATGATATATCACTATAGGGCATTTTATCTGGGGAGCTAGTTACTAAATTTAATGATTTACATTATACAGAGTGTCATCTAACTCGAACATTTGAAATATCTCGCTTGTTTTTAAGATAGGAAAAAATGTTTCAAAATGAAAGTGAACGATTTTAAAGGGGATATGTTTTTCTTGTACATGTTTTTGGTCATGTTTTTCTTCTACATGGAAGCGCCAAAAAGATATGGTTATCTTCGCTTTTTTAAATGGATTTGTATTTTTTACACAATATGATTCCTCTAATTATTCTGTATAAAAAATATATAAAAATATTCAAATAGAAATATCAAAAAACCATGAAGTATTTTATACTTTATTTTGGCATGCCTGAATACTTTTATATGTAGAATAATTAGAAGAACCTATTGTGTAAAAAAATCATATAATTCCATTTAAAAAAGTAATCTTCATATCTTTTTGATGCCTCCATCTAGAAGAAAAATAACATAATCGAAATACCTTCCCATTGAAACTATTCCACTTTCATTTGAAATATTTTTTCCTATTATAAAAACCAAGCGAGATATTTTAGATGCTTGAGTTAGATGAAACATCCTGTCAAATTTACTATGAAGATAGATAGAGACACATTAAATTTTTTAGAATTAATTTTGATTAAAAAAATGATTTTATTTTTGATTGGTTCCATAAACCTACTTTTTCGAGCAGGCTTCTTAATTTTCATTCACAATATCCAATTTCCCATATGAACACAAAAAGAACTGTTATTGAATTAACTAACACAGTTTTATATTTATCGCATCTGGAATTTCAGGAAAAAATTTTAATTACATCATTAATATTTTATTAGACAACAGGTACCCGTTGTATTTTATTTTTTTAATAAAAGACGTCTTTTTTCTCTAAATTTACAAAATAAAAAGGAATTCTTAATAAAAAAGAAAAACTTTCTTATAAATCTGAAAAACATAAGAAAAATTATTCTATGCTTCCGTACATAGTTGTCATAGCTGCTGAGAAATTTATCAAACATTTTAAAGATATTCTTAATTTCATCTTAGCATTTTCAGGATTAATAGACCAAGTCAATTTATTGAAGTTATAAAAATGCTTTACTGGTCTATCTTGTTCGAATGTAGTTAAGATTAATTGCCTAAATTGCGAAGCTACACATGTGGGCTAGACACGTAGATTACTCAGGAACAGGATTGACGAGCCTAATAATGTAAAAAAATGTGCACAGAAGTCTGTTACAGAACACAGACTTGAATTCATGATTTTGATTGAGCCAATGTGAAAATGTGGGATGAGATTTTTCTTAATAAGAGATTGATTTTTGAAACAATAAGTACATGTATAAAGATAGTAAAAAGTTTTAAGTTCATAAAGATATAGATTTATTCCATCTATTTTGATTTGATTAGTTGTATATTATGCATTCTCTAATTGTTTTTCTACTGGCATTTCTCTTTCCTGTAAAGGAGAAGAATCATATTTTCCGGTTGTTTTATTGTCACATGTCATATTCGAAGTAATATTTTTCGCAATAAAAATTAATTAATTAGATTTCGCTCGTTTTTTGCAATGCAAAGTATAAAGAAAAGACTGTCTAAATTGAGCGATAATAAAGTTCTTTAATATAAAGTAATTTAGTTCGAATATAATGTTAGTATGACAATATAAGAATATAAAACAAAATTACAATTGTTTCCAAGAATTGATTCTCCTGTCTTTATGTGAATTATGTAGTACAATATGCGAAAACAGGAGAATCAATTCTTCGAAACAATTATAATACACTATGTCTCGTTGACCATAAGATCATTCATCTATGACCATGTAATATCCTTCAAATATCGCTGAAGAAGAACCTATGAGTTCTGAAACATCTGATTTATTATTTTGTTTTATATTCTTATATTATCATAACATTATATTTGACTAAATTTATTTATATTAAAGAACTTTATTACCGCTCGATTTAAAAATTAATTATTTACAGATTTTAATATTATTCAGCATTATTGAGATTATAACGATTAAAACGGACTCTCTATATTTAAAATAATAATAATAAATAAATTTCAAGGCTAATGAGAGTCAGCGCGGAAGAGATTGCGCACAGTCAATAAGTAAAATTCTTCTTCATAATATTGATGTCTTCTTTATTTCAAAATCTTGAATGTTTCGACTCGCTTTGTAGTCATCCTCACTAACAATTGAATTCCATTGAATTCGGTCTAAAATATTAAACGGTCCATTCAGAGTCATTCTCAGATTCGATAATGTCCCGATTGCGCACATTATCAGTCGGACACGGACCCGATTGCACACGGACTCGATTGCACACAGATCCGATTGCGCACAAATCCGATTGTACACTGATCCGATTGTGCACGATTTAATTGCACACGGATCTGATTGCACACAGACTGTTTTCATATGTCACTGTTTTTATGAGTTATAAATATTCCAAGGACACTGTCTGCGCTGCAACTTTTAGGCGGTTAGGCCTCAAGTGGGTAGGATACGTTATCCTTTTTTTGTTCGGAGCGGCATAGCAATTCAATCAATAAATACTAATCTATGACAGATCTCCAATGTCCTTGACAGATTTTCTAATCTCACCAACAGTACAATTATAGAAATTGTGCGCTCTTTTGCAGAAAGAGGAGGGAGGGTGAGAGCTTTGCGTGGATATATAAACACTTATTTATGTTTTTTCATCATCTACTAATATTTTCTCTGTTTTTCCAATTGTTATTGCGTTTGATTGAGTCTGCGCGCAATCGGATCCATATGCAATCGAGTGCGCAATTGGATCCGTGTCCAATCGAGTCTGCGCCCGATCGCGTCTGTGTCCAATCGAGTCCGTGTCCGATTGGAAAATACTGACATGTCCGATCGATAATGTGCGCAATCAAGCCTCACTCTCAGATTCCCAAAACTAGTGGATTCTCAAACAGAGCACTCAACATATTTAAATATGTCTTTAAGACGCATATGACACACGGAATATATATTGAAATTATCTTCGTTATAAATGTTCGTGACACGTGTCATTTAATCAAAGTGAATTATCGCACAAGAAAATCCAAAATTTTCCAAAGCTTCTTAATATGTTGAGTGCTCTGTTCGAGAATTTACTACAGTTTCGGAAATCTGAGAGTGACTCATTCTGGACTGCTTAATGTTTTAGACTGAATTCAATGGGATTCAATTGTTATATTGCTGAGGATGACTACAAAGTGAGTCGAAATGTTCAAGATTTTGAAATAAAGGAGACATTAATGTTATAAAGAAGTGACATTTTACTTGTCGAACTTTGCGCAATCCCTTCCGCACTAATTCTCATTAGCTTTGAAATTTATTTATTATTATTTATGTTATTAAGACGTGTAAGAACATCTAATTGTTAAATTATTTTACGCGTTATTATTAATCAATTTAACTCGATATTACTGCAGTAGTTCAGTGGAAGTGTTTCAAGACTGAAAAATTCTTTCGGTGCGCAGTTTAAGGGCTTCTGCGATTTCATAATGCCACAATCGAAAGTTCGTATAGAGCTATTCTGTGGAGCTATAGAATTACGCGACACTTTTCTGTAGCCGCTCGTCTTAGAATCCCTATATCAAAATCTAGTCACTGAGGTGTAGTGAAAAATTAAATAGCGTCTACTACGTGACTCGTGTGTCATAAATGTATGAATGGAAATATTACAGTTAGTATTGTGACATTTTTATTTTATTAATTATAAGATACATTCTTGCTAAGTTCTTACTAAGTTTATTAATTATAAGACATTCTTCATAAATACAACTATTATATCGAGTCTTGCTTTATATATAACTATAGTAAGAATAATTTCAGTATTGTTAAAATACAGTAATACAGTAATATGCAATTTATGTTATTCATATATTATGTAGATTTCGTTTCATGTAAAAATTATACACATATAAGATATTCAAGATTGGTTCAATTAAAATGTTTAAAAAAAAACCTTATTACTTGTTAACGAACAAGTTTTTGAATATATTTTGGAAATGGAAATAATTATTCGCGAATATCTTTCATATTTAAGAAATAAAAAAATGTAACTTTAGTCATTTCTTTTTTGAAAAAATACAAACCATTGTGAAACAATAAAAAGCTGTCATCAATTATTTACAAAAATAAAGTAGCGTTTTATAGGATATCATACAAGAATCGCATGTTTAAAAGGTCGTTTAAAAAATACAATACACAATAGTAAAATGATGACAATGCATTCTGTGATTAAATAATTTTTCTGTTATATCGATTTCAAACTTGTATTTTTAAATTTGTTTTTATCTTAATCTATTATTTTTAATTTATATGTTTTTTATATTAATAGAAAATTAATGCTATAGAAAAATAAAAAATCTACACTTAAAGTTGTTTCGTGATTTATTGTATCTCTCTTGTTTGAATTAGCCTGAATTTTGTAATAATTCTTATTGGTTCATATTATTCTTGAGTTTGAATCAGCCAATAAGTGTGAATATGGTGAGTGACCAGATTCTGATATAGGGATTTTAACTCGTCTGTATGAGGCCTAAGGAGCTTTTAAGGACTACATACATATATTGTAGTATATAAATTCACACAAAATTATACAAGAGCACTTAAGATCCAGCTAGACCGTTAAAGACATTTATTTTCTATTGGTTGTTCTCACATATATGATTTAATAACGTCATATTTGTTATAACATGTCAATATTGAAGGTATTATCTCTTTCCATTACAGTGAATGTATTATAATTTTAATTTAATTTCTTAAGAATAACTATGACTGTAATTTCTTAAATTCAATTCAAAGTGTGTTACTGACATTTTATGTATGATTTCACAACAATAAACGTTTAAAGCTTATAACGAAGCTGGATCTTAGATACTTAAATAATTTCCATATATATATATAAATATGTATCACATGTAGTCATTTGAAATGCGTGCCGAACATTTTTTCGGACTTATGATGAATTCGATCACTCGCATTAGTGAATATTAAAAACTATTTTATACCTATAAAATATCAAAAAGTTGGATTAGTGCATATTAAAAACTGCTTTATATAAAATATCTTAATGCAGTAATACGATATAATTAACTTTGACAATGAAATTGTACATGTATTTGCTAATAACGTGATATCATTAGTAGATATTAACCGTTTAAAATATTTATATACTTTTACATTTAACTTTGCTAATTTCATGTATAGCAGCTTTTAGTATGCACTGATCTAATGTAAAGTGACTGAATTTGCTATTAAAAACGCAACTGAACTACTGTAATATAATATTACAAATTAAATTGACAAGCAATTTAATAATTCGATGCTCAGGCATCCTTAGAGAGATGCTAATGTACAGAAAATCTGTAAATAACTTGTTGCGAAAAATTAAAAAGTTATTAATCAAAAAAGTTTAAGAAATTACGTTCTATTTCTGTTATATAATATTAATCTCTATATTCTCTCTATTAAGATGCACTGGATTTTCTCCGCGAAGCGAGTTCCACCCCACTTCCCCTACTGCCAAGGGGCGCACGACTTCCTACGCGAAGGAAGGTTCATTCCACCTTCCTCCCTGTCTAGGGATGCATGATTTTCTAGGCGAAGGGAGAACCATTCCATTTTCCTTAGGGTGTACGTCTTTTCACGCGAAAGAAGGCTCATTCCATCTCCCTTCTAACTCCGTAAACGAAGCCACTCTGGTTAGTAACGATAGAAATAAAATCTGAATCGAAAGTTTCAGTCAAAGATGATGCAATGCACGTGAAAATGGCGCAGTCCTCCAAACAAGTTCCTGCATGTATGACGTCGTCACTGCTCAAACGCGCGTCAGGACGGATGATCGTTCAGATCTAGTGTGTCTGATGAATGCACTTAATATTCGAATAAATGAATAAAAAAATGAATGAAAATACTCATTCGAATACATTTCTTTTTTATTTATTAAGAAACGAATAAATATTTTTAAATTCCATTTGAATGAATATTTTTTAAATATGATTACGAATATTTTCATTTCGTATTCATTTTACTTTGTATTATCTGCATATAGCTTACAAACCTACAAAAGAAAAAACAAAAATCTGTAAAAACAATGGCTACGCAATTACATCGTGCGCTTAGTCCGCGACTTATATGGGCGTTCTTGTTTAACCTATAGATTAAACACAGATATTTCTATTGAGAATAAATAATATATCTCGGAATTTAATGTTTACAGACTATAATAAACGTCGCGCCTAAGATATCCTATAAAATATTTATAACATTATTGTCATATAATCGGAATTATATCGAAATATGTATGGCGCTCTATCAAATAGATAGATTTATAAATAAAACATATATATCTTTCTAAAATATTTTTCAAAATTTCTAAGTTTCCTTTATAAAATTTGAATATTACAATGACAAAAATAAATAAAATTCATTTTTTTTACTTAAAATCATCAAAATGACAGTTAAGAGGTAACGATTACTTATTGGAGCTTTCTTTTTCAATTATCATATTTTGTTTGAATGAGTATGAATACTCATTAAATATTCATAGTTTTTTGTGAATAAATATTTTTTGAAAACTCAAAATTTTGAATGAATATACGATTACATTTTTTTAATGTGAAAATTTTGAATAAATACAATTTGGAGCTCAATTACAAATTTTTGTATTCATCAGGCATACTATCTAAATCCATAAACAAAGCTATGAATCTTTTTCATCAATTTCTGGTTAAATTAATCGATGATCAACTTACAGAACAACAATTCTTTAATGTACCAGAATGTCTCCTCTCTCTTCCTTTTCTAAGACAAACTATGTTTAATCATCTCAAGTTGATAGTTTAATTCTCATGATAATTGAGGTTAGTGAAAGAGACCCTTAATCAAATCGCTTGGAATATAAAAAATTTCTTTTAAATTACGAAAGTTTAAACCCAAGCCGAAACATCCATCGCGACCGAACAACTCCCTGAAACTTGTCTTCCCCTAGGAGCGCACGACTTTCACGCGAAGCGAAGTCTACCCCCACGGTGGAAAGAAGTAAGGTGACGGCAAAGGGTGAGAGATATGACTTGCCAATCACAGGAAACCCATTTTATATGAACAAATTTCAAGCATTCACAGATGATTATTAATAGAGAGCCTCTGAAGGAAAGAATAGCAAACTGCTCCTCCTCTGATTGAACACAATCATCAAAACTCCGTAGGCATAGAAGAGATTGGAGAAAACTGTTACGTGATCCCCCGTCTTGATTGGATCTCTATTCATTGAAATTCTATTCACGTAATTAATTTGCCACTCTCTCCCTCTGAGGCTCTCTTAATAAAAGCAGTATTGGAAATTAAAATAACAATATATTAATAAAAATATAATATTATATTTTAAAATATAAAAATATTATGAACTTTAACATTATTATTAAACAGAAATGAAATTGCATATTTTTTTTCGAATGTGTCAAAAAAGCTGCCGCCAAAGAGCAGTGAACACATTAGACTTTCATAAAATCCCTCCCATGATTGGTTATCCATCCCTTACTTTTAGGTTACTGCACATCCACAGGAACGGCTCATCTTGCTTCTTTCCGTGGTCCATCCCATCTTCCACTTTGTCTAGACACACGAGACAAAGAAGGAGGTGAGGTGGATCTTGTTTCACATGGAAAGTCTGCTACTCCTAGACAGGTCGAGTGCAGAGTTCTTAATAGAATTTTTCTAATAAGAGATGAGCCATCGAGTGATGATTTTTAATTGGTTCCGTCATATTCAGGGAACGAAAGCGATAGTAAGACAGAGAAAAAGTGATAGTAAGACAAAGAAAATAGCTCGTTGCTTTCTCTCGTTATCTTATATCTATGTTCCCTGTTAATGGCGTGCATGTGAAACAGGTTTCCTAACTCTTATTCTTAGAGGAATTCTAGTTCTTAATATTGTACAAAACAGAAATAAAATGTTCTTAAAATTAAAAAAAAATTTTTATGTTAATAACTTTTTAACGGATAACGATGGTTAAAATTTCTTGAAGTTCATTTCTCAGGTTCATGATAACATATGTAGTGTAGCAAGTGGGCATGCGATCTGTCCTAAACGTCGTCTGAGGGTGTCAATCAGTATTACAAATTCAGAACTGATGGCAGCACATAATTAACAGGCCGCTCGCCAGGCCGCTGACTGGTGGCGCTGATCGCAGATCAGCTATAGATTAACAACAGAGAGGCTAGTATTACATTCGTCGTATGATAAAGCATTTCAAGTCTATTGATTGGCAAGAAACAGAAGTTGATCTTTCTATCCCATGGCTAATCAATGAACTTAAAATGATTGCATTCAGCAGATCTTAACTATATGCGCTCGTTGCTATTGGATGATCTATAAAAAAAAAACACCAATAGCAGCAAGCGTTTACGTATTCGCTCCGCAACAATTGAGTCCATGGTGGAAGAGGTAACATGATGTGTGTAGTTGAACAGTGGCCTAGTATTTCCCTATACAGTCGAACGACAGGGGAATGCTCGATTGTAGTTGGTTGATTCTTATATTCTGATCCGAATTAAACCCTCGGTGGAAATTAGGCCAGTGTTTTCCTCTTCTTTTCCTAAATCTCTGCCCTTTTCATTTATGGACTATTTAAGAAGGAAGCTACCAATTGTGAAACATTAAACATGAGACGGTATTCACTCCACGTAATACTTACACAAGGAAATATTCAATACCAATTTCACAACGCGAAACAGGCCGGTATTTATAGTCAGTTCTTGCATTTAAGATTGTCTTAAGTACAGTCGTAAGTCAATCCGAGAACTGATTAGCATCTTAAGATATTATATTTAAGATAGTTTTAAAAACGGACTATGAATACCGTCTCATGTTTTCGCATTACATAGTTGGTATTTCACACTATAGATGACGCGGAGCAAAAGTAAACGTGGTTTGGCCAAATTGCACACATGTAATACTTCTACCATGATTGGAGTCTGCTGAACGCGATCAATAAGTGATATTGCCAGCGGTTCCGAATTTGCAACACTGGCGTTAATTCAACAGTAATACAAGCAAAAATTTGGAATAGAAGATTTTTTTGTTATATAATAAAAGACAAAAAAGATAATAAATTATCTCGAACGAAAGATAAAAGAAAGGAAATTAAATTTATCAAATCGTTAGTCTTTTAGAATCAGCATATTAGCGTTTAACGTTTTCTTGTCATTAAAAGATTAAAATAAGTATTTAAAACATTGATCCTTATTTATAAAGAAACAAAATAATAAATCATCAAGAATATAATGTTTCAAACGAACATATAAGTATCGGCATAAATGCCCTCATATATAAAGTTGCACCATTATTTCCTCAATAATACCATAATAATAAAGATGCAACTTTATATGTAAAAGTATTTTTGCATAAATACTATTCAGTTATTTTGTAATAATTCGAATTAATGAAAATTAACAAAATTTTCTCGGAATTGTCTTTTGTCTAATTTCTTCAAAATAAATATATAAATTATAGTTAAAATAAGCAAGAAACCTTCAGGCTGAATATAGAAAACTGAATATAGAATATAGAAAATCAGGGATAAAGAAAATCAAAAGTAAGCTGGCTCTTTTTTAAAGTACTTATACTACTAAAACAAGAGCAAAAGCCGATTTCTTTGAATGCCAATGAACATATAAACAATACAGAGATAAATGATATTTGTACAATGATTGAGATTGAACAGTCTGAATAATAACAAAACAGTCTGAATAATGAAAATTTGAATAGAATAATAATTTAAATACGACAAAGAAAGCCAGGATCAAAGTTGGATGTTTTCAATTAATATATTATATTGTATATTCTTTTATTAAATCAATTTATTCCAGATTGTGAGTCAATAACTTTCAATTTCAACATAATTATTCTGAAACGCTAATAATCCCCTCTAAATTAGATTGCACGCCTTATAACTCGAAAAGTACTTAATGAAAATGAACTTAATTATAGTGGCAAGCTCTCGAAGTAAGCTACAAAAATAATGTAATGAAAAATGGGAAGTTCCATTAAAAAAAATTCAAAGTAACTTTGCCCTCACCTTGACAATGTCACCTAAGATCAAATGGTATTATTAGGTGTACACCTTTGCTTCCGCCATTTTTCCGAAATTCGAGGCTTTATTGTAAAAACCTGATTATACATTTATGATTCAAAGTACTGTCCATCGCTGGCCACTACTTTCTCCCATCTTTCGGGTAGCGTACGAATCCCGCGTCGAAAAAACTGGTCATCTTTTGCTATCCACGAATCGATCCAACTTTTTACTTCTTCATAAGACCGGAAGTGCTGGTTAGCCAGACTGTGTGCCATTGATCGAAACAAGTGATAGTCAGAGGGAGCAACGTCTGGAGAATACGGCGGGTGGGATAGGATTCCCATTTCAACGTATGATCACTTTCGCAACATAGGGTCGAGCATTGTTATGCTGCAAAATCACTTTATCGTGTCTCTCGTTGTATTGCGGCCGTTTGTCTTTCAATGCTCGGCTCAAACGCATCAATTGCGTTCGATACCG
>Ga0157364_1007321_pt1 | contig 11429 bp, 5 predicted proteins | sample AttsexASBM2_FD_111476 | JGI IMG/M metagenome (GOLD analysis project Ga0157364, IMG submission 111476) | Fungus gardens microbial communities from leaf cutter ant in Ribeirão Preto, State of São Paulo, Brazil - Atta sexdens ASBM2 | ecosystem: Host-associated > Fungi > Mycelium > Unclassified ...
AGAGAGAGAGAGAGAGAGAGAGAGAGAGAGAGAGAGAGAGATTCTCAAAATGATGCGCAAGAACGTATAAAGCGGACTTTCACGATGTGATCAGGGACTGAGTAAATAACAGCGAATAAAGCGCACGCCCGGGCGTAATGATCACATCGTACGTTTCGCAACGTTCCAGCCACGCTGTATTTTGCATAATACGCTAATCTCCCGTATTTTTCTTCGTAAACGTTAAAAGCGCCGACTTTCTTCCTCTCACACGTATTCTAGCTGTCTATAGAACTTCCTGAAAACTGTATCGACATTTGTGGATTCACATTCGTCGCCTTATACGGAATTTTCATCTCGGACTCGACTTTCCTTTCTGCTTGATCTCTTTATACAAAAAAAGAACAGCCGCTGCAACAGTGAAGTAATTTGATTCGCTCGTGTAATTTCCGTTGAAAAAATATCCAATTACCACGCTGAAAGGCAGTAAAGGAGCGACATTCATGTTTAATAAAAACTTGGCCTGCGAATAAGGCTTTCAGAAAATATTTCTTATTCAAAATTGACAATGTTAACTATATTAAAAGACGCTGGATATTGAAATATTTTTTTTTCCATTATAAGAAGATACTTCTATTAAAAAGAATTTAATCAAGAGGAAGATACTTTTTGATTAAATATGTATTAAATACAAATTCAAGAAATTATATATATATATATATATATATTAAAAAAATCCAGCTCGCTGAGAGAAATGAGTTTGTTATTATAATAAAAAGTGATAATAAATGTGATAACTCAATAGGAAAATGGATCGATCGAATCATTTTTCATTCATCAATGTAACAAATAATATAATATATATGATTTACAATTACTTGCTAAATCGTTGTTTATACTTTTTGCGAATAATTAATATTGCTAGCAATTAAAAATCTATCTAGCAGATATAGATTACTTCTATTGTTAATAATTGGTTGGAATAGTAGACTAACATCAGTCTCCATGACAGAAGAATCTTGGATAACAAATCAAAAGAAACAAATCATAGTACTATTTTTGATACCGACATTTATTGTCTATATCTACAAATCATTTATTACAGATATTGATAGCTTATTAAATTAACAAAATTTTTGTTCTCTGTGTATTATTATTTCATTTTGAATAAATATAGTATATATATTAATATTATACAATATATATATTAATATATAAATATAAAATTAAGATTCACTATTAATATAAAGTTTCTTGAATAATAGTTTCGAAATCTTATAAACTGCAAGAGTATTGGTGATGAATATCGATTTATCGGAAATCTAGTCGTCAATATGATGTATGCTATGCATTAGAAAACTGTTAGTATCTAGATTGGCGATAAATATTGGTCATCCGAGAACTCATTAGAGTGCACCATGTTGAAGGCCACGTTCTGTAATGATAGGAAGTACGCCGATTTCGCGGACTATTACAGGCATCGTTAGCGCGAACGGCCCGTTTCACGGTCAGACGCCCGTGTCCATGATAATAAGCGTTCGCATCGAATTGGTGATGTCTACTCCACTCGAACTGGGTGAGCCATGCCTTCTTGAGTGGATAGTGGTCGACCGCGATTGATATGATCAACCGCGAATGACGCGATTACAAGTCGATAATTGGGTACCGTTAATTGGTTCGTTCTAATTTCTGAAAGGAGAATAATGATATTTTTATTTAACATTGCGTCGTTTATAATCATATGCGAAGATATCGATCTATCTTCTGTCAAAGCATTAGACGAGAGGAAGATTATTGCTGCTTAGAAGATGAATGGAAGATCGGACGAAAATAAAGGCGAACGAGTTTTACCACGATGAAAGCGATCTTTGAGAAAAATCTTAAAAGCGTGTCAGTTATAGGAGATTTATGCGAGTTCGATCGTCAATCTAGTTATAACTTTCAAGATTTCTCTAGTTAGACATGGTTAATGAAAAAATAATACTCGTTTCTTCTACTGTAACTATACTACTAAGGAAATACTATTACGCCCAGAAAAATATTTCATAACTTCTTCGTATTTTTTAAAAATGTAACAAATAGACAAAAACCCTGGAATAGGTGAAATAAGTTTTTTTTTTTTATAAATCTCGTCTATTAAAATAAGAGCTTCGAATAGCTACAGAAAGAACAATTTTGAATTATTAAAGTCTTTAATAATTCGAATCTAAAGAACATTATTAAAGTCTCTAAAAATTTAATTAAATGTAGATCTGAAAATAATTTTGTTGGACTATAAAAACAGTTATGAAGAATATTCGAACATGATGAATAATATTGTAAAAAATTTTATGACATTCTAACAACCAACATTCTATGTCATTATTTTGATAATTCAACCAAATTATTTTCAGATCTATATCTAATATCTAGCTAATTTTTCATTACTTTAGCAGAACCATTCTTCCCTTACAGAAAAGAGATAATTTTTAATATTATAATTGGCAACTTTATTCTTTCAAATTATCGTAGATTCTTTACATCCGTTTAACAGAATAATTACCAGATTAACTTTTTAGAATGATTCCGTATAAATTGCCAATCGATATTGCGAAACGTACTTCGATTGCATGCAAACTTCCACTTGGGCAAACGAAAGCGAGCTTCAACTCGTAAAGTTTCACTGTAATCTTCCCGAACGGTTGCCGGTGCAAGAAAGTGAGTTTACGGACTCGGGCTCGTGGAGCGGAAGGCTCCTCGCGTTGCCCTCGGTGCCATGGCGATGACTCACGAAGACGCGGACTCGATCTCGCGCGAGGGCAAAAGTCTCTGAAGGCGGCTTCTTTCCATCAGATAAAGAGATGCGCCGGGCACGGCCAACGAAGGCGAACGCTTTTCCCGCTCGGGAAGGCCTCGTTGCGGGCGTCCGCTCTACACCGTTTCTTGGCGCATATCAACGCGTAAGACAGTCCGAGCGCATACCTCTTACAACCGCCTACCGCTTATCTATCTATTGTGCGTGTACAGTCGCGTTGCTTCGTTGCTAAGCGTCGTGTTATTCCTGCAATTTCGTTGTTCTGCGAGTAGTCGCTATCTCCGCTATCGTTTCACGGCTGGAACGATAGGCCGAAACTCGAACTTTCGTGATATGGCAGTTCTTCTGCCATAGATTACACATATTGATATTGCAGTTCGAAACTACAGAGAAGTAAGAAATATATCTTGAAACAAATTTTTGTCAAGATGAGACTTAGCTATTTGGATCATCAATCATAATGAAAGTATTTAGTTATTTAATTAACCGATTATTTTGTATAATATTTAACGATAATAGGAAGAACAAATTTTTTAAATAATGATTTATTAATGTACGTGTAGTTGAATATTCTCACATTTTATTTTTGATAAATGATGTAATAAATATGAAAAGGAACAATTTATCTTTAACAATAGTTTTTGAAATTTCTATATAAAGAAGATTATATATCTTAATAAAACTTTCTCGAAATATATAACATCATAAAGATGATCATGATTTAAGTCTTGGATGACAAAAAATATTTTCAAACACGATGGCATTTATAATTGCGCGAATCTCGTGTATTTTTTTTTCTTCTTAAGAGACGTGCCGGTTTTCGTGCGTTCTTAATGACTTTCGTGAAAAATGCGATCATTAAGAAGCCGACAGCGCGTGCATTGTGTTTCGCGGCGGGTCGCGAAGCACGTCGCTCGCGGTGTGCGCCACCGCAGGATGCATCTAGCCAGGACTCTTGTAAGGCTGATACCATTGTTGTACCGAAGCGCATGCAAATGAGCACGCGGTCGACCTCTTTGGCGTGTCATAACGCCTTATAGGTATAAAGACCGTGTTTCCTGCCACAGTGGCGACGAGCCGGTCGTCGTTGTCGACGTTCTTCTTCTTTCTTTCTCTTTTCTGTTCCTCTTGCACCGCGAAAAACGTGCGGTTTATCGTTTCCACGAAAGACTCTGCAAAGGACAAAATGTCCATGGGTCATTGAGTCTGAGAATCCTATTCCATCCGGTTGGCTTACCTGTACTCTTTCCGTGATTTCTCTCTCTTTTTCGCCGTGGATTCTGCTCGTGGTGAATCCGTTCCAAAGTAGATATGGTAGAAAGAAGCGGCGGCGGGTCTCATTTTACTCCGCCAATCGTTCCGCATGTACTCTTCCGCATTATGTCACTCTTGATTAACATCGCGAGTTTTGAAAAATCGCTTTCTCCTTTCTCTATTTGCGCGAAATACGCGGTGCGACGCAAATCACAGTGTTAAAAGCATTTTACGACTCTTCCGTCAACAATTGAAACCTTTTCGATTGTCGAAAGCAGATGATTTATTTCGAGAATTACACAATTAGTTATATATTTTATTTTCTATTTTATATATTGTTCGATGATATAATAGTATACAGCATTTAACTTCCCACTGAAATTTCCGAATTAAAGTCGATGAAAATGTATATACTTCGGAATTAAATTATGTAGAGAGTAAACGCGGATTGGATTATCGTCGTTAATTGTAGGCAATGCGTAGGCAAGTTAGTGTTAGGGGTCAAATTGTTTATTAGCGATCACTTTGACATCAAAATGAGGAGAAGTTATAGACTGCTCTTGCTCTCCACGATTATTTTATTTGCCGCATCGTAATTTCCACTCCTTTAATATACACCTTCCTCGATTTTCTCAGCGTAGAATGTAGAACTTTCTCATGAATGCCTTTTCATGGAAGCACGAAATAACGAATACCTCACCTTATACTTTATACGTGCCCTTTTGGTTCCTTAATCAGACGTGAGAAACTGGTTCCAAGAATTTTCTTCATTTCTATTTTTCCTATTTTTTTGATATCACTCTTCCTGTATTAAATTACGCGTAAATAATAATGTAGTGAGCTTTACTTAGAATTCACGCGATGATACGCAGTTATTACCTTTCATTTAGCCATGATAAAACTGTTTAGATAAAATTATTTTCTTCCTCATGTATCGTATATTTATAAATGTGGATATCTATTTTTCAATCAGTCACTTGCTTTTAATATTGGCAATAATTTATCATAATTCCTTGTGCACTTAACCGTATGATAAATCATTTATACAGATGGTATAAGATTGTAGCAGTTTGATATTAAGTTTCAGTTAATCCCCGCGATTAAAAGAATTATATTATACTTTCAAACTATATAAGTCTGACATTTCATACTTGTATCAACGAAAATAATTTTTGGAAAATTAATGAAAGCCTAGTGCTGTCACAATATTATATTTATTTATTAACAATTTTTTAATTCAGTAAATTTAATTTAATTTTTTAGTGAATTTATTTTTTGTTGAACATTTGTTTACTTTTAATCGATACATTACGCTTTTGACACGTTATTTTTTAAATGCAATTAACATTTCTGATTAAATTCGACGATTTGCTCTGATCTAAGCTATGTAATTCTATAAAAATTTGTGACGATATCTCTTTTTGATCCTCTTGAAAAGGAGATATCCTTCTTTCACGAACAAGATGCCACTCGTGCCAAAACTGCACCAATACATCTACACGATGTCAGTATACGAAGGAAAACGGTAGAATTGCGTGACTAGTGGATATCGGGTAACAGAACCGGCGCCATTAGACTTACTAGTCGTTTACTGGTATTATCCCTCGCGTTTGCATCAAGAGGTCGTGAAACCAAGTTCCGGACCTCTTCGGCATCGCGGGGTGCCGGAAGGGATGCCTGAAACGATATCGAGTGTCCGACTCGTGCAATTAGAACGAAACGGAAGGTTAATGGGATTAACGTGCCACGCTCTCGGCAGCTCAAATAATAGCGATTTCGCAGGAATGAACTTCTTAAAAGGATCATCATGGATTACAATCGATTTACTCGGCTTTTCCCTCTCTAAATGTAATACTCGGGAACTAATAATTTCATCGAACTAATGTATTATCGACAAAGAGCAAACTAAAATATTTGAATTCTTTTTTCTATTATTAATCCGATACATTTCAGTTTAATTAACAATACATAGAAATCTATTATCATAAATCTAATAAATAAATCTGTTGATATTAAATTAAATTGAAAATGAAATATAACAATTATTATATATTTATTATATATACATCGTTCAGCAATATCAAAAGTTATATACCAAAAATATATTTCTTGATAAACTTATAATTGAATATTGAAAATAAATATACTTATTTCGAATAATAAGACTTAAAAGAAATAAATCAATAAGTAAAAAATACAAGCTGCAACATGTTTCAGTTTATATTGGCTTGTATTTTTTACTTATTTTAAAAGAAATATTTTTGCCATTATGTTAGATATATTATTATTACACAAAGAGCATTGCACTTGTAATTACTAAAAAAACTATTCGCCTTGATTATTTCATATGAATGATCGGCGAATTCTGCTACTTCTTTTTTGTTACAACGTAATTATTGACTGATGAGGAATATCATAATAACGAAGCCGCTTGTAAAACTCGTGCCATTCTGACACGAAATTGCCGCCTAAACGCGGCGATTATCGTGCGGCACGAGATGTAATTCGCGAGCTCTTTACTCGATTCAATTATTGCTAATTGAATCGAGTAAAGAGCTCGCGAGCGCGCTCGGCATTTAATTGCATCGACGGGGCGCGGCGGACATGTTCGTGCGCGTGAATTCCCACGTTATTGGATCGCGTCGACCTTGAGAGAGTTTATCTTCCACCCCATAATCCGCCTTCGGCACCGCTAATATGCTGTGACTGATTTAAGGTACGTTTATCATAAACTCGGCAGAAAGACAGAGCCGGTTCGAACGGAACGGGAGGGCGGGAGGAGACTATTACGGAGGAGTTATGGGTGTAGATTATGGTCGGAGGGAGGATGAAGAGGATGCGACCGTTAGGAAAGATTGAGAGGTTCTATCGTTGAAGAGGAAGCTAGAGCAGGGATGAAGGAACAAGGGAAAGAGGGGGGGGGAGAGGGAGAGAGGGAGGGAGAGAGAGAGAGAAGATAACGTAATCGTTCATTAATTGTGATAATCGTAATGCCTTAGGTCCGAGAACAACCTCTCTTGGGCATGCGCGTCTTTGAACGTGGCATCGAAATGCGCGTACATCGCAGCCTGTATCGGTAATTAACTTGGTAATTAGGCGTAAAGGCGATAAACTACGTGCACGCAGCCTGGTACGGGCCGAGACGGTCGATTCGATTAGCGCCTCTCCTCAGTTCTTCTTATAGAATCCCGTATCGTAACTCCATCGGCTGCTCCGTGACAGGCCCATGTATTTACCCGCGCGCGCCGAGCGTTTCAGAATAATAAATCGCACCCTGTATTTTCTAGCGTTCGCGGCCACAGGGGCCTTGACTTTGATACCGGCTGAATAAATATCGTGCCGTCGATTGCTATACGAGGCTCGAATATAGCGCGAGATTGCCGGCTGCAAGGTTATCTCGATTACCGCGAAGTCACCATTTGCAGATATGCATAAACATAATCTAATAAGATTGATCTTATGCCCGTTTTACTTTTGGCTTTCAACTCTGATATTTGGCTTTTGTCATTGACAAGTTATCGAGAAAGTTCTTTACGTCTAAATCAGTTTTATCATCAGGAAAAATATTTTGTTTTTTTCATCAAAATTTTGCTATAACAACAAAAATTTAGTTGAAATGTACTGTAAAAAACTGTAATACGAACTAAGTTGTTTAGTTGGTATAAACAAATATTTTTCTATTTACAAAGCAGAAAATTATATTTTACAGAAGTAATAAATTTCTATGTTATATAAACGAAATATTTGGTTGCTATTATAAAATGCCTCAAGTAAAATTAAAGATCTAAAAATTAAAAAAGATTAAGACAGAAGCGGATGTGTAAGAATATAAATTTCAAAAGTATATTCTCTGATACATACAAATTTTGCTCAAAACAAGGCAATCATCTTTTTGAGCAAAATTTTTATGTATAATAGAAACTATACACTTTTAAAATTTAATATGTTCTTTAAAAAATACTGTATTTCCTCTTAGACATTTCTTTTTATATACACTTTCGATCTTTCACGTTTTCCTTGCTTGAGCGATCTATTTCACCTGCAAAAAAAGCGCGTCGAAGGTTCACAGGTCATGACAGGAAGGCGAACGCTTAATCCTGTAGGAAGTGCACGATCCATGGATCACGCTCGCTACCAATGCTTCGTCGTAACCTTCGCGGAACGTATCGACTACATCGCACGTGCATGTGCCTTGTAAATATTTGTATGATGTACGATGTGTCGTGTTCATACAGTTCATATCTTTGCCATAATACGTTTATATACAATCGTGGAAAAAAAAATGATTACGCTTCGACGGAATGGTAACAGTTTTTAACGTTTCAAAGAATAAATTCATTTCGTTTGAAAAGTTAAATGTATTAGAATCTTAAAGAAGAAATAATTAAATGATTTTATTTTTTAAATTCATTTCCTTTTATGTTATACAATTAAATAATAATGAATATTTCTGATAATGTATAATGATTAAAAAAATATATTTACGTTAATAGGTGTTAAAGATTTTTTACAACTTGACTTGAATAATTAAGAAACATCTATGTATGAAATATATAAAACAGCAGATATGTATTTTCATTTTTTCTTTAATTTATCAACGTCAAGAAAGTATCACGATCGTACGAGATTTACTTACGATCGCCAGTCCGCTTTCGTACATTACTCAGAACAAATTTATACGAAGCGGCTTATTGGATCGCGTCTCAGTGGCTTGTAGGGAACGACAAGACTGAACTGCATATTCTCTTCTCTCGGTGTTGAAACAGGTTGCTTGTACGCGACACCTGCTCCCAGACCTGAAAATTCTTTCGCGAAGCCCGAGGGTCCTTATCGAGTTCGCTCATCTCCAATCAGGTCCACCGCGGACCAATGAATATTCCCGGCGATATTTCGCCGACGTTAAATCGCCATATCTCTGCCCGCATGGATGTCGTTACTCATCGCTCAGCTGCGTTCTCTCGTTACTTTATAATTATTTTCTCAGCGAGGCTACCGCTGGAATTTGGCCTTCAGCGCGAGATAATCGCGTCTATAAATCCAAATTTGGAGACTCAAGTTTTTCGCTCTTATAATACATTTTTGTATAAATTGTACGCAAGATTTAAAGCGTACTGTATAGTGATTTAATGTGAAAATATAATAGCGATATTTTTTTGTAATACTAATTTATATTGGAGTAATTAATTGAAGTAATAAAAATAATCGTGTAAAATTACGATTGAGATAGCCAAAGAGTTGATTCTACGAAGCTTATTTGCGGTGATACATTATGTTAAGTGTATTACATTCAAATGAAATCTCAGGATCGCGTGAAGCAATGTAAAAACTCCGGCTGCTGTCTAAGCGTAACACGATCGTAATCCCTGCGAGACAGATTGCACGATTTCGTGGTAATGAACCTTGAGACCTTAATGAAAGTGTTACTAATGGTTCTCGGCGTTTTATTTGATGACCTTGGATCATAAGAGGAAACCGAGGTATAATTGTGACCACGAGGACTTTCTTATTTCGCTTAAGCTTCAGCGGATCTGCGGTGGCGATATCGCGTAACTCCTGTTTCGCTCGGATAAAAAGAAGGTTCGAAAGTGTGTTTCCTGCGGTTGAATTGGTGATCCAAAACATAGAGGTAACTTTTATCGTTCTCGCGAAATACATCCTTCCTGCTTGTTTTTTCGGGATGGACCATTCGAGACATTCTGTGAAAAATATTTTTTTCCACTTATATCGAGAAGTCATCTGGAATCTGCGCTCCACTAACTTTCTACGAAATCGATCTCAATATTATAAATTCATACAATAAGATAAGTTTCGAATGAAATTGTAACCGCGTGCTGAATGTAACATTTCTGCTTCAACTGCACTCTTATCGTTCGCAGTTGCTCGCGAATATGGCGAGATTATAGTGTTTCCGGAGTAATCATCGCGTAATGACTTTATCGCGAAATGCATCTGTAACTGTGTAATCTTGTACTGTTAAGAAATGAGGACACGAAATATGAAAGGGTGAATTATCAGACCAAATCGGACAATAAATTGCATAATTAACGATAAACGACGCCTATCTGCGTCATCATTATTTAAAATTATTTCCTGTTAATCGAATTACTTGTAAACATTCATATGATTGGTACCATAAATATAGAAATTTTAAAATTACATCTTGCTTCTCAAAAATAATTATATATTTTGATGAAAAAGTAAAAATTTATTTTTGCAAACACTTTCAGAAAATCATGCCTAAATCATGAATTGTGTTTAGATTAAAAAACACAGCACTTTTAATTATAATTATGAGTTTAATTACTTTTTTTAATTAAAGAATATTTTTAAATTTATAAAATATGTTATTTTCTCTTATTGTACGGCTTTTGTTAGATCAATAACTCGAATGTCTCATCGATCTTAAAGTCTTATCGAGTTTATCGGTCGACATTACGATCGCCGACGTGGCACAATCGCAGCGCCGGGTTTCACGATTCTCGATCGGTCCTTTGTCGATCCTTTGTGTTACGTATTGGATATACTGGACTTGTTATTTTCACGATAAGGCGCGTCGAATCACGAGGCGCCGCCACCGTATCGTCGTCTTTCTTGGTGGACCAGACATTCTTGTGCAATTCTTTAAGACCTATATAAATTATATATCCGTTCTCCTCTATATCGTCGCGCGCGTTGCAACATTTCTCTTTTTCTCCCGTTCTCGCTCTCTCTCGCTGTCCACCCTTTCCTCTCCATGGGTCGCGAGCGACTTTTATTGCCAGTGCTGTAACCTCAGTCGTAATGTATATATATAGATGCCCACTTTGTCGCGACGACGCTTCGCACACGTTTGCGACACTCTCGCCCGACATGGGATATTGCGGTACACGTGGTCGATCGAGAACGCAATCGCAGAAGCGTGGTCGTAATTTGCGCGGGATTCCTCGCCAGGAGTAGTCATTATCGTCCTTTCGCAGACGATCTTTTCCTTACAATTCGCGTAGGACGTTCTGGCCCACTCGCAAAACTCGTTTTCTAATTTGTTGCGCAAGATAAGGACATCATCTGGTGCTAGGCTTATTGAAAATATAGAATTACTTCACTGAGAGAAAGGATTTTGTTAGCAAGCCACCAGTATCTTTAACGGTGATCGGTAAATATGTGACAACAAATTTTGTAGTTGTGTTTGCTGCTAGTTTGCTATACCAACCAATTAATAACAGAAGCAAATTATATAGAATCTAATTTATCTCTTGGATAAACATTAAACTCGTTTACATAGAATTCATAGATCATGGAGTCTTAAGTCATAGGGAACCAATCAAGCATAGTCAAATGTAGGAAGAATATTTGATTAGAATTGATCAATTTCTTACGATTTGGGATCCTGCAATCGTCTATGACTTATATATATATATATATA
>Ga0157364_1007322_pt1 | contig 11428 bp, 8 predicted proteins | sample AttsexASBM2_FD_111476 | JGI IMG/M metagenome (GOLD analysis project Ga0157364, IMG submission 111476) | Fungus gardens microbial communities from leaf cutter ant in Ribeirão Preto, State of São Paulo, Brazil - Atta sexdens ASBM2 | ecosystem: Host-associated > Fungi > Mycelium > Unclassified ...
GTGTGTGTGTGTGTGTGTGTGTGTGTGTGTGTGTGTGTGTGTGTGTGTGTGTGTGTGTGTGTGTGTGTGTAGATGGAAATAACAATATTATTTGAAATAACATTTTTCAACTAAATAATATGATTACAATAAATACCAATACAATAAATACAACAACAAAATATTAGAAACGAATAATATAATTCCCGGTTAAAAAGAGATTAATGCCCGTATTCATAGCCAGACTTTATATTTAAGGCTTCCTTAAATTTATCTTCAGATGTTCTACGAATTATTTCATTGGCTGAACATCTAAAAATGAATTTAAGGAAACCTTAAGTACAAGATCTGACTATATATATACGGGCATATATCTTTCGTTCAAATAAATAGTTTATTTTAAATAAAACTGTACATTACACACGTAAAAATTTCAAACCAAAAAATGGACAAATATATACATTGCTTCAAATTAAAACAATCACAGTTATTTATTTAAACATTGATTTATTCGGACCATTTCAAAGTTTAAGTACAATGACTGACAGAGCGGACAGACTGAAAATTACTTTCAGATCCTAAGTTCCATAAAAAAAAAAAACATTAAGCTCATAATTAACATATTATTAAAAAATGATCTAATAGAATTTATTTTTGATACAATTTCGACAAGATTAAAATATCTATTCTCTAAACTCAGTTCTGTGAAGACTGAACTAAATACTTCTAACGACAATAGTAGAAAAGGTTCTTTGGTTTTTGATATCATACAATTCGACAAATGCGGAAAAATTTATAACTATTTGTAGGAACAAAAACCTAAAACCAGTATTTTTTAGTAATAATAACTTAAAGAAATTTATAAAAGTACAAAAAGATTTTCTCTCAAAGAATTCGAACAAAAATGTTGTATATAAAATTGAATGTAAAGATCGCGCAACTTGCGTAGGTAACAACTAGGAGATTAAGTACAAGGATTGCAGAACATCGCAATCATATAAATTGGAATATAAATAGCCAATCTGTTATCACAGATCATAGATTGGAATACAATACGAATTCGATTTGGAAAACGTCAAAATACTTGATTCAGAAAGAACATTAAATAAATATCTGAATTAATATAAAAATATCTGATTAATATCTGAAAAAGTATATATACATTTGCAAAAAAATAGACTTAATTTACGGTCTGACACAGATAGACTATATCATGCTTATGCATGTTAAATAATTTGACATAATTTATATTTCAAGACTGTACGATAATAAATTCTCTTTATAATTTTACGCACAATATTAATGCAACTGTAAAATGCAAATGTAAAATTTTGATTTGTTGTTTAAATTTTCTTTTTGACTCACCAATTCATTTATTAATTTATATTTGCAATTATATACTTATATTCTTTCGTTTAATCAATTCTTGTATTAAATTATATTTATAACTTTTACAATGAGTGATTATAAATTACTACATAATTTTTACGCATAATGTTAATATGATGAGTTAAATTTTGACTGATTATTCTTTTTGACACTTTAATTCTTATATTAAATTATATTTCAAACTATTACAATAATTTTCTGTTCTTATATTTATTACATTTATAACATGACATTACATATGTTAACTATGTCACATACATTATACATGTATATGTTAAAATCAACTTAATACGAAAACTGTCTTTATACTTAATACGAGTACTGTCTTTATATTTTATATTTATTATGACTTATTGTTTTTTCCGTCGATTCGATCTTTGTCAACTTAGACATATTCTTATAAACACTTAGACATATTATTATAAACGTTACACATATTCGTTACTCCGAATGGCTTAGACGGAGTTCAAACAAATTTACATAAAGTTTATCATAAAATGTGTGATTAGTTGTGAATATTAATATATCATACAAAATTTTATGATGAGATTTGGCAATTGTGAGTTACTCGTTAATTTATTGGTTGAATTTAAATATCTTAAGTATATTAATTTAAATAGATTACACTACAGTTTTGGCAACCTGCAAGTGACTCCATCTTGACCGTTCACGAAATCTAGTATAGATAAAGAAGAATGCTGATGAAGATTCCAAAGAGAATCGAAACGTTCAAGATTTTTCAAGATTTCAAATAAAGATGATATCAATACTTCGTATGGATTAATTTTAATTAAATTTATTTAAAAATTTTTTGCGCATCTCCGTTTGTACTGACTCTCATTAGCTCAGATTTAGTTTGTTTTTTGTTATTTTAGATACAACAAAATTTATTAAATCCAAAGAAATCGTTTTCTCTGTGAGCGTATTATCTTTGCGATAATACGCTCAAATTTAAAAAAAAAATGAGACAGTATATATAACTAAATGCTAAAATATATACTTTGAAAAACTACAAAAAAAAAATTTTGAAAAAGCTTGAAATTAAAAATATATTATAATAAATGTTAAGCCGAAATTAGACTTATACACATTGAAGATTGAGATTGAAGAGTAAAAGATTGAAATTTAACCAATCGAAACAATAGGAGCTAAAATTCTTTTATCCTCCTTGGACAAATTTCAATCTTCTATCTTCAATCTCAATCTTTAATGCGTCTGATTTCGGTCTTAGCTCGTCGTGTATTGACATATTAACGCCAATGGCAAGCTACTGAACAAATGATTCCATAAATAATTATAGGAATTCGTTATCTAATAGGGAAGATATTAAGAAGATTCATTATATCTACAAGAGTCATAATATTACCTTCTGCTCTATTCTTTGCTCATCCTCTTTCTTCCTTCTTTGCCATTCTCCTTTTTTTTCCTCTTCGTCATTACAACTTTTTAAGATGGTTCTACAATAAATTGAGTTTACCATAGAAATGTCTAATTTTTTTAAAGAAGTTGAAGTACCGAACTTGATGTGTTCAAAATTTTAAGATAGATTATCGATGAAATATAAAGAAAAAAATGTTGAAAATGTAACTTAACCTAGTGAGAGTAAGTATCAGAAATGCTTCTTTAATTAACTGCATACAAACATTACATATATATAGATTTATAGATTTCTTTAAAAACGAGATTATAACAGTTAAATTACGATTGTAATCGTTACAAAAGGTAATAAATCATGCATCAGATATTCTAGAAAGATATATTTAATGTTGAAATGACAAAATATCGAATGAAATCTTAATATCAAACAAAACTCATTTTTATTTAATTATTTTTGCATACAAAATTTATTTCATACTATTTTATTAAAATATATATACATAGTTTTAATATTTTATTTAAATTACACAGATGTGATTTTGGATAATTTTGGATGTCCTGATGAGGCACCCTAAATCGGCACTTTACTGTAGAACCATCTTAAAGGATTTAAATTATTTCGTTAAAAGCATGACTGTACAAAAATCGACAACACAAATGTTAACAACAAACTGTGTATATACGAAACAAAAAGATAAATACACGAGTTCGAAACTTTCGGTGACTTTCTCGATAATTAGGCCATTAAAATTTCAATAATTATATCCAGTAGGATATATTCATATATTAATAGTATATAATAATACTTCAAATAGGGTGACTAAACATTCGGTTTTTCTTGGATATGTTTTTTAAAGCGGGTTTTCAGCATGTCCGGGAAGTCTTTTTGGTTATCATTTTGAGAGAGAGAAAGGGGAGGAGACAGAGAGAGAGAGAGAGAGAGAGAGAGAGAGAGAGAGAGAGAGTGTATAAAGGAACCGAAAATTATTAAGTCTATCGCACATAAAATACACAGTAAGCTAGACTATTACTATGTATCTGTGATAAAAAAAGTTTGAAAATAATTAGGTAGAGAAAAGTCATCAATGCGGACAGGTCTTTTAAAGCAACCCTTTATTTCTCAAAAACTAACTGGCACTTTATTAATACTAATAAAATCATGATTTGTTTAGCTAAATAAAGAAGTACAAACTTATAATTCGTATATTTATGGCTTTGTTTCTATACCAAATCAGCTAAAAACGAATTCTACGAATATAAAAATAAAATTTTTACCATTTTCGTTTAAATAATAATAGTTACCTAAATCAGTTTTATTTATATTATTGTATTTTTTTCTCTCTTAATTTTTTCATAATACGATTTTAAATATGAAATTGGAGTGCAGCATAAACTGCCACATCTATCTGTAAAATAGATATCTGTAAAACAGACATGAGCTAACTTAATCTTTATAATGTTACTTTATAATGTCAAATAGCTCTATTGGAAAGCAATCATACATATATGGAAAAACTTTTGAAAAACTATTGCGTTACATATTTGCATCTTGCAGAACGATATAAAGTAAATATGTATACTTCAATAAAATGTTTTATCGAAGTGAAATTCCGGAAAATCTTATATACATTTATTTGTAAATACAGATAATTCCTAAAGAAAAAGAATAAGAATACGTAGCACATTACTGCCTATTGTATGTAGTTTTGGAGTCCATTTTGTTAGGCACTTATTTTTGTTTATCTTATGAAAAAATTAATTATTGCAAAATTGGAGACAGTATTATAAAATTGCTATCTAATAGAAGACATTTTTTAAGCTGTACTTATATTTGTAAAGTTTTATTTTTATCTTTTGTTTAAGAAATATTGTTTAAAAACAAAGAGCTATGTTGATATCGGTGACTTTCTTTTATTATTATATTTAAAGCACTTTTTTGCTAACACTAAATACATATTTTTATGTACTTAGAATTTTTAAATATATTCTACTCTTGAGTTCAAAGGTAGAATTTATTTTGTATTATAATTTCATTAAAAATGTCCTCTTTTTTGTTCTACTTTTGAATTTTAGTGTTCTATTTTTGTACTATTTTTCAATTGGGAATATCCTAATTTACCTAGGTTACATCTGGTCACTCTAACTTCAAAACACGAATCTTGTATCTTTCATCACTGTTCAACATTCGCGCTGATTCGGGTTGACATAAGATTTGTATTAAGAATAAGCGATACGCATATCGATATGCTAAAAGTCGTTTGAAAATTGTCCTTTAGGTAAAAAAGGGACAATTTATTTTACAAATTCCAAATCAATATTTGGAATAGCCTGAAAGATAATTTTTTAATTGATATTTTGTAAAATCATCTTTGAGACTATTTCATGCAGACTGATTTTTGTAAAAAGAAAATATGTTTTTTTCACCTAAATGGCAATTTCCAATTTTTAGTGTATTGATATGCGTATTGTCTACAGTTTGCATGCAAAAATTAAATTATTATAGGCCACTGTCTCCTCTATTACATTTAAATTATATAAAAGATAAATTATATAAAAGATTGTAATATATTACATTGTAAAAATCTTTACATATAGTTTGTTTTTCTCTCCTTACTTGTAAATATAAATATTCTTTTGATCAAAAAAAGGTTTAGATGAAACGCTTGATAACTGCATCATGTTTGTACTACTTATTATTTAATATTGATATTCAGATAATTTATCCTAATTAAAACAGTTATGTGTGAATGATATGGAATATCACGCGGATAGAATAATTATGATAAATAACAGAGCTTTTGCAAATAATGTCATTAAATGTCGAAAAGCGAATGAACAGTGAATATATAAATTGAAACATTTCATGATTCAATGAATTCGTAATTATTTGGATAGTGTACGTTGTATTTATTGTACCGTTAATATCATTACTTGCCAAAGTGCTAGAATTAACCATCTCATTAGTAGAAGGAATTTTAATCATAAAATAGCGTTAAAAAAATTATGAGTATTTCATAACAACTAAATATCATAAAATACTCGTAAAATATCTAAAATTTGATATTAGAAAATCTAATTATGATAATTTAAAATCAAAATAATTCTTTATAAAATACACACATAGATAATATATTCATTTTTAAAACAACAATTTTGATTGTTCAATTCAGTTGTTGTTTCAATAAGTGTATTTACTTGAAATAATAAAGAGTACATTCGTAAAACATAATTATTATCTACTTGACTTAGCTAAACAACTAGACTTTATGAGAAACTGAAAGTAGTCTATCCGAAGCACCGCAATACGGCGTTCTAAAGACATATGTAACGTTTCAGGAAAGTGTCGACTACCGGCTGTTTTCAATGTAACTTTATATTTCTGAACTTGTGCTGCATATTTTGTTTCTTGGCGCCAGACAAAGTTACGCTTGCACATGTTGATCTAAACATAACCCGCGAACCATCAAATACAGACTAAAGTAAAAGAAAAAATAATATTATAAGAAACCTATTTTATTTTTTTAATAATTTTTAATTTTGTAATTTTATTTAATATATAAGAAATATTTAATAGGATATGTAATATAATATAATACAGATAAAAATAGAAACATATAAGCAAGTACATATAAAAATAGAAATATATGCAAATATGTATATGTATATGTATATATATATATATATATATATAGTATATATATATAGTAATTCAGATTGAAATATTTAAGCATTATATGTATATAAAGATCTAGCTTCGATCATTACGGCCATTACTTCTATTTTTTATTGTTGAATTTAGAAATATATGTATAAGCTTTCATAAATTTTATAATAAATTTATTTTAGAAAAAAACTATTATATGTTTAAAAAATAAAAAAAGGCTTAAAAAAGATATCTAAAAAATAATTTAGTAAAATAATATAGAATTTCCTAGAACGTGTTATACAACATATATATGTTTATTTTATAAATATAAAAAAAAATCATTAATTTAAGTTACATATGTTGATATTTAAGTTATACATTATTTCTCGTGTAACTTATGTTGATTATTACAACACTTTATGTAAGAAATGCAAAAGTTCTCTAATTTTGGTTGAGTGTATGAATGCTATGGAAGAAACTTAATGATCGAAGCAAACTCTTCAACATCTCGGATTTCTCTTCAAGTTAGCAAGAAAAGTCTAATTGTCTCTTTAAAGAGAGAGACAGAAAGCGAGAGAGAGAGAGAGAGAGAGAGAGAGAGAGAGAGAGAGAGAAAGAGAGAAAGAGAGAGACCTGGCACAATGCTTTGATTACAAATTCATAAAACATCGGAAAATACATTTCTTAATAGATTTATTGAAATTAGCACAATTAAATACCGACGTATTGAGAGAATAGCAGAAGAAAATGACTTAATAATTTATATCAATTTCATTAATAAAATGAGTATTAAGGCTCAGTATAATAAAATCAATACAATAAAATAATGATTAGAACTATAACACAGTGTGAAATTTGATTTATTTAAAATAATCTCAATCGCAAACATTTTGATCCAATTTCGGATCAATTCTTATCAATGTTCTCACATAAATCGAAATGTTAATAGCAATTATTATATCAATTATTACATCAATTTCGACATTATCAAAATCGAAAATATTAAACTGATTTATTTATATTTTTGTCATAATATGAATACAATTACTACACACGGCAAAAGTAAAAGCAAGCAGAAATTATTATTAAAGAATTATATGTTCGTGCAATATTTCCTTCCCTTAAATGTCATTTATTAATTTAATAGGAAGTGCCTTCCTTCCCTTAAATGTCATTTATTAATTTAATACAATCTTGCATTAATGACGCAAATACATACAATTCAAATAGATACATAAATAATTTATGTCTTACTACATTTGCAATAAAGCGACATTTCCATAATTTTTTATTATGCATTATCGTTATACAAAATAAAATTATACAAAACACTAGTTGTATACATTTTTTGAAAAAAAACGATGTGTCCAAGCAAGATTTACATCGCACTTTCGTTCGTCCTCTGATTTTTCGTTTCATCCTCTTTCGCTCAATAGAACGCGCTCATCGTGGAAAATCGTGCCTGTGAAAAGGTGTGAATCTCCGGCCCTCGAAAAAGCGCGACAATACCCATGGTGCCGGACGCACAATGAACCCTAAACCCACAATGTAGTCACTGTATCCTGTATAGAAGATAGAGTACAAGCAGGGGTGGAAAAGGGCTCTCTCTTTCCACTACCCTCGCCCGTCTACCTTTCTTCGCAATTCCGCCTCGAGGAGTCGAGGATGGCCCGGACGTGCTCTTGACGGTGCATTTTCAGGCGCGCAATATTTATACGAGTCGTGTATCGCTTTAAAGCGCCAACCCATACAGTGTAACCCAAAACCCCCACGTAAAAAATTTACCCGACACACTACATGCAACCACCGCCACCAACCATACATGTCAAAATATTTTCTGAACTGAGACCTTGCCTCTTCACACCTCCTTTTGCACATTTCTTCATTCCGTGTCTTTCATCCTTTAAACGAATAATATAAATTATTCTTACAGAGAATTTTTCTTATTTTAATGAATAAAGATTGGAAGCGAAAACATTTTATTGCATTTTATAACTAATTTGCACCAATAAAGAGTTTCAAATTATGTTTAAATTAAGTAAAATATCTTGTAATTAATAATCAGATTAATTTCAGACACAAAATGTAATTATGTGAAATTAAAATCTCTTTAAAAGATTTTTGTAATATGTGTCCCACAGAGAGCATGCAAATAAACATATACAAGCCCACGGCATCGACATATGCATATTATTGAATATATTGTCTCTATTGTATGATGGGCGTAGGACAGGACATGGCGTCCTGTTATTCGAGTTACCTTTTGTCACGACCAGCTGAGCCAAAATGGCCACCAGGCGATGACGTCACAATTTCATATACTCTACGTAATACATACATAGATTCTACCAACAATCGAGAGACTAAAATATAAACAATAAAAACCTAGAAATTTTTCAATTTCTAATTTTTTTGCATACAAATTTGTCAAATCACTTATAACTAATTCATAGGTCATACAAGTATGCGTAAAATTTAGTTATGTCATCCTACTCAAGTGATTCGAAATTTATTTGTTTCTGATAAAATATGAAAAGAAGCTATTATTAGATTATATATAAGCGAAAATAATGGCATGTGAATTCGCTTAATGTCGCCTTTTTTTTAGGGGAAGCTTATTATTGACAAATTTATGTCCAACTAATATTAATATTGCATAAGCATATAATCAAAAAGTTGTGTATTTTATATTTTACAATTAATTAAATTCTTCAATAAAATCTTCTCTTCAGTAAAATCCATAAACTTCTATTTTTTATTTAATTACAGACTAATATTTAATATCAATACTTAAAATAAATTTTACGAAATTTTAAGATCATAATTGAACACTCTTTTAATTCTTATATTGCAATTTAAAATATCTTGCTGATATTCAGCAGCGTTATAAATCCTCATTTAATATTCCCGGCAGCAATGTTACTAATTAAGAGTTACTAATTAAGAGTAATTTCAAAGCACATGTTAATTCTTAATTAATGTCCTTGTTTTTCTCTCCATTATAGACTCCTCAGTATATATCTTTCTACCTTCTTCATCTCTCTTCTTTTTTCTTTATTCTTTCTTTTTCTTCCTTTCCGCTTATATTTCCATCTCTAATATGTTATGATATCCTCTCCCTCAACAAAGTTTGCTAAATAAAAAGGAACTATTGTAAATAAAAGCATACTCTTGTATCTCAAATTATTATTGCCATTACAATCAATCAACTAAGAAAAGAGAATTGAAACAAAAGAAATGACAATCACAGCAGAAAATCTAATTAAAAAAGTTTTATTTCTGTAAAGTCACCTTCTAATTTTAACTCGTTTGTTACTTGATCAAAATGTACTTTTTGTTATTGCTGAATTTTATAATTTCACAATGTCATTTTTTTAGAACATAATAATTCCCATAGTACTCCAAATAAATAAATAAACGGCAAGGGCGTGTCGCATGAAATATATATTTAAACTTCATAAAATTTCCGCAATTACATGTCCTAATCCCGAAACTCACAACTTGGCTTTTTTCTCCAAAACACAAAATCAATTGATAATCAATCGATCATCAAACTCAATAATAAATGATGACATTCACGCGTATTTATATGCTATCCTTCTATATTTCAAGACGCAGTTAACTATCCGAAATATCACTCTATTAGTTGTTTAATACGATTCCTACATATGAGATATTTCACAAAAAGAAAAACAAAATTTTTTTTTATTCTCTCCATTTATTTTATTTTTAATATTAGCTTTATTGCTACTTAAGTATAATATTATTGCCATATCATTGTTCATAGAGATGAATATTTCTCGCTTATTAATCTATTGCTAAATACATTTTATTCTCTCCATTCTATTGTAGTTATCCTTAGCTATTTTAATCAGTATATATGTTATTAATATATATATATATATATATATATATATATATATTAATTAATTAGTATGTACATATGTTAGAGATAATAATCTGTATAATAATTTGTAGAGATAATAATCAATTGAATGATAAAAATTTTAATCATCGTTATAGTATTTGTCTTGAAATTATTCAGATATTTTGTATATATAATACATATTAGGTCTGCTTTTTATTTCTGCACTAGAACTCTCTCTCACTTTCATCAAACATATACCTATCTCATTTTAAGTTTTTCAAAAGTGTATACTTTCAGCCACAAAAAAATAGATCTATTTTTTTCTTTTTAAAACGAGACTTATTTCTCTACAGCACTGATTGACTCATCGCGCGAGGAGTCATATCTATATTAGAAAAATATATTTGAAAAATATATTAGATCAAATATATATATATATGTATATATAGAGCGTAGGTTAGATTTTTAGAACGGAAACCAATTTATAAAAAAAATGTTGGCGAGGCTCCCATATTCAAACGATGCTAGTAATCAGGTACGAACTCCTTCATGGTTGAACGCACTTAATTTTTCATAGAAGAAAAATACGAGCCATATTCCTACTTCGCTCTCTATGTCTTACGCCGACTCCCAACTTCGATTTTCGCCGTCCCTTCCTAGCTACTCCCGCACTTCCGTCTCCTTTTTGTCCCACTACCCCCGGTTCAGGCTTCTAGTCGTGCCGAGACGCACACAATTTCAAAATCGTTTATAGAAACCGGGTTTTATTCTCTCCTCGTCGTCCGTCTCGCGAGTTACCATCGTAATTCCCTGTTCCGTCGCTTGTCCTCCCCTCTCCAGCTGTCTTGTACATTTCTTTTCACAGAAGAAATTTCTAGCGGACGATGAAATCGATACGAGAGGAAACGAGATGATTGGATTGGAGTACGGGAATGCTTCTGGCACTCCTCTAAACGCTCCATAGCGCGCAGCCCCTTTCGATGGGGCAATCATTGGTCTGTCTGAAAGTACAGATTCCTTGCAATAACGTGTTTCAGGTATGATAAACGTTAATAATACAGCTTGTGTCATCTCTATTTGTATATACTAAAAAACATTTTATTAAAAAAAAAAATATATACACATATATATATATATATATATATATATATATATATATATTTATCAAA
>Ga0157364_1007323_pt1 | contig 11428 bp, 3 predicted proteins | sample AttsexASBM2_FD_111476 | JGI IMG/M metagenome (GOLD analysis project Ga0157364, IMG submission 111476) | Fungus gardens microbial communities from leaf cutter ant in Ribeirão Preto, State of São Paulo, Brazil - Atta sexdens ASBM2 | ecosystem: Host-associated > Fungi > Mycelium > Unclassified ...
GAGAGAGTGCAGCGATAAACAAGGAAAATATATCACAAACTTTGAATTAATTATTATAACTTCAATGATAAATAAATCTTTTAGTTTCTTCAATAGTCTCTCTTTCTTCTATTTATGCTAATACGATCCATTTTTAAACGTGTCAATTTATGTATGTAAAAAATGTTTATCTCTCAAAATTTCACCTTATTTATGGAAGGCAATTGTTTTCGATTGCAATAGTTGATAGTTTTTAACTCTTCTCTCAAAATGGTGTATAAGAAATGCTTCAGCGTAGCTATTTAAAATCATCATTAATAATTATCTATCCTTAGGTACGACACTTTAATACCTGACAGCTTCATTAGCGAACTCTGTTGTATGGATGACCCTGTCGTAAAAGTTTAGCATCCTTCTCGTTATCCCTTTAATGGACTATACGCTCGTTGCCTTTACGATCTGTTCGACGTTGTTGGCAAACAATAACGAATTGCCGTCAGACCATACGTTGCACGAGTTATGCCGTCACAAAATTGATTTCAACGCGATTTCGATTTTGTTTCCTACGCGGCAACTATAATGTTGTTTGATTTTTGAATATTTTAAATTTAAATCAATCACATAACAATGTATAACTAAATCTCGTTGGAGAATAATTGTGGATTATAACATTACGATGTACATCCCGTAATTGTATATGTTTGAATTTAAAAAATTTAAAAATATATTTTTTCACTGTTAGAAAAAGCTTAATGAGAATAAACGATGTATGTAGATATTTCATTTTTAATTTATCAGTGAAATCATTAATACTCAATCACTAGTTAATTTGGGGCGCAATTTAATTATGAAATCTTAATAGGCGGTTTTAAATCGAAATTGGTGCAGATCAATAATCTTCTATGGCTAATAATCTTCTCTGGTGTATAAAAATATTAATAGTTAAATTAGGCTTTGCAAAACTTATCGATGGAGTTTTGTAAGAATAATTATTAGCATAATACATATTAATGGTACAAAAATTAATAACTTAAAATTAATATTTAAAATTATTAATTTTTTGAAAAAAATTTTTGAACAATTTTAGAAAAATTAATAATTTTTTAAATATTGAACAAGATCAATGATCAAATCCAAAGATAGTTGACAAAATTAAATTAATATTCAATCGAACATACAAATTAAAAATAAAAAAGAAAAAATATATAAAATATATATAAAGACGTTTTAGAACCGGTCCTTCTTCAGTCATATATTAGATGATAAAATATTAATTAAATTCGGTGAAATATTTTCAGATATGTTGTTACAAGAGATGTGTAAACGATAATCGCAATGGAGTAATCTTACGTATTAATCGGTGAAACGCTGATGTTATCTTAAAGGAAGTGTGATAAAAAATTGCAATGATTATAAAAAAAAACTAATTCTAATGTTTCATGCTATGTCAAGGCAAATAAGTTATCAGCGAGAAACAATAGATTCTTATAATTATCAAGACTGTTTTGCGTGAATATTAATCTATTGTAGAATCAAAAAATGTTAAAGTCAATTTTGTGTAAAAAATTTTTCTATATATTTTCCTTTTTATAATTAATTTTGTATGTTCGATTGAATATTAATTGAATATTAATTTAATTTTGTCAATTACTTTTGAACTCGATCATTGACTTTGTTCAATATTTCGTTGTTTTTACATTAACACGAGCGTCTTTTAATAATTTTTATTTTATTGTTGTATTTATTAACTTCAGAAAAACTTATTTCAATAAAAATTTTAATTTTAAAAACATCATTTAAGAATTATGACAGTTTTACTGCTGACAATAAATTTTCCAGCATAGATTACTATTTTGTTTAATAGAAATCGATTTCTCTAAAAATAGTTCGTTAAATACATTTATTCATCAAAAGAAGAAACACAAAAATACTTATTTCTACAAAATCAAAGTCTCACATTGTTAAAAGTAAAATTAACGAACTCTTGTTAGACATTGCTATTGTAACAATTATATTTGGTTATTGATTACTACAATAGGATATTTCACTGTGCATCCATTTGTTATAGTCGACATAAACAAAGATTGATGAGTCGCCATCGATCAGTGGTATTTGTTTTGTGTATCTTAAAGCAATATCACCTTTTTTTTATCTTAAAGCAATATCATAAAATTTGTTCAATTAGTTTGGTAATAAAAGTACAATGTAATATTAATTAATTAAATTGTAAAAGACTTTAGTCTTAACATAATCCAATTAAATGCAATAGTACATTAATAACACAAAAAGGGAGTATTTTAACAAGGTACTGCTATCGTGCTTTCCATTTGTGTTCAATGAAATTAATTACCCTTTTAAATTAATTTCATTTTTTCATATAATAATCGTATGTAACTTTACGTACCTTTACTCGGGCATGTAATTTTTACTGGTCGCAAGAGAAAACTTTCGAACTAATCTTTAGAAAAAGATGGGGAAAGGTAATTCCCGTAAAGTGGTGGCGCATAACGAGATCTCACGAGAGTGGAAGTCACGTTTTTCTTGAAAAGTCGCTTGGAGAAATTCACGCGTTTACAGAACCGCGAAAATTACTCGACTAAGATTTGGAACCTCATTTTTTTTTGTCTTGTAAGTAAAGCCCTGAAAATCCATTATGCACTTATATTATTATCGTAATATCTCCTAACGCTTCTTCATTTCGATGATATTTTGTAGTTTCTTCGAATTTTATGGAAATGCTCTCTCTCTCTCTCTCTCTCTCACTCTACTTAAATAAAAAAATCAAGAACTTGCTCGGAGTCCAATTATTATTGCACCTCTGTGGCACATCATGGCGGTGGTGCTTACAGCGTCGCGGCCGTTTTGCCTGTTGAATAAAAAATGAGAGGGAACAGAGCACGAAGTGGAACGATGCGCGTTGTTCCCGAGGAAGGCGGGCGTGCCCATGAGAAATTGGATTAATTCTGTATACAAGCGAGCAGTGCGCACCTCCACCATCGTCGTCTACGAATGATATTCGCAAAGCACAATGCTCTAGCTAATGACGTCATCAGAACTTACGCACTACATATTTAAAAAGCTATAATTTAAAGTTTTATAAATCAAAAATCAAATGTAAAGTATGTGCATACATTTGCACAATACATTGCACATTAAATAATTTTTTATAAAGACCTAATATAAATTCGTTTATTATATCTTATAGATCGAGACGCCCATTCATATCATACAATCTACAATCGACAGATCCTTAATATAATAATATAAATCTTTCTAAATTTTTATCATAAAAAGCATTAAGATTAAAATAAATCTGAAAAGTAATTTTAGTCGTAGTGTTGTATGTAAAAAACGATATTTTAATTTTTATATGTCATTATTAATTGTAGCAATATTTTCTTATATTCTATCAAAGACGTTATCGCTATTAAATCTGCCATTATGAAGGACGCTTCGACTTTGTAGGACAACAGCCGGATATCGACGACATAGTACGCTTGGCAGCTTGTACGCCAGATCGCCACGTAACAAACGGATGCGCATACACGCGCGACATGCTTACAGGGATGAAATCTGATATGAGATAATAGGTTTGAATCCGTTCCCGCAGACACATGCAGAGATGTGCGCTCGATGCTTTGCATACGGAGATAACGCTGATCGTTCGTGAAATTATATTGTATGGCACAATGTAATGATGTAAATGCGCAACAAAGCGTGCTACGTTGCTATACATCATGATTTTTTGCACGCGACAGAAATTTTCGCTCAATCAAGATGAAAGCGTTATGGTTCGAAGGAAATATCGATTTTATGATTTATATATATATATATATATATATATATATATATATCGAACACATATTACGATATCGATAAGAGAGAATAAGTAAAGCCAGATTAGAATTTCCATGGTTACAGCACTGTGTTTATATTGACACAGTAACGTTACATTATTGTGTGCATGATGTATTATTTCTGTATGTGATTATACAAATTCATTTATTCTGTTTTCAAACAAAAACTGAGAGATTCAAACATAAATATTAATTTTCTTTTCAAATAGGTCGCATTTATTTTTAATTTCCATCGCGTTCCGTTGTTGCATTTATGGAATATACACCACGTAAAATATTTCCTTCACGATCACTTTTCAATTGCGATCAGTTTTTTTAAATTAAAAATATCTTCCTCAAACCAATCTATTTTCTATTTGCGATCAATATTAGAAAAATGAAATTTCTTTAATTCAATGATTTTTATGACGGAATTGAAAGGCTCTTTGCAAAGAACGAAAATTTTACCTTTCACGGCAAGGAGAAAATCGAACGAATCATTGGCGGACGTGACTAGATTGATTAGATTCATTTATTATAGTCGTGTCTTTTCGAGAGAGTGAATTTCGGGTTACAGGCATAGTTCATCTTCTCTTGCGCCTCAAGTTTGATAAGGATAAGAAATCAGTCGATGACACTAAAGATCACTCCGCGGAACTCTATTTCGAGTTGACACGGTTGCACGATCGATCGCTGCTAACTTGATGTACTATTTACGAAATTTCCGAATGGCGAGCACGTACGGCAGAAAATGAGGTCGCGTGAAAATAACGAATGTTATAGAGTAAGGATGAATATTGCGCAGAGAAGAACCTGCTTTTTCAATAAAATGTGAAGCTAAGACACATGTCATTATAATTATAACTTAAACAGATCGAATTAATAAAAATAGAATTTTTAAAAATATAAATATTATAATGTTTTAGAAAATTTAAAACTAACATTTAAATTTAATATTTTTTTCAATTTTACACCGTAAAATTTAATTATATATTACACTGATAACAGTATAACGAATATTCACTCATCATTTATATTTGTAACAGTTCTATAGAGCGACATTAAAAGTTCATGTCTAGAGTTTAGTTTCTCCTGTAAGAAATCGTACAGGATATTCCTGAGATAAAGTTTCCCGGAAGCTAGCGTGCACTTAAATTCAACGAAGGATAGATGTAGAACTTCGACTGACAAGTGGAAGAGCGTCCTATCTGATCGGCTGCAACAAGTAGAAGTGGCTAACGCGTGATCAGCCGACAAGTAGTAACAGCTAAAACCACCCACGGGGATTTGTCCATCCGGTCAATTTATCCGCCAATTTATCAGGATCAATAAGAGATTATCAGTAACAAAGTTATCATAGTCACTCTCTCTTCATATCAATGCCAAATTAAATCAAAACTTTAAATTGTTAGCAGAATAAATTAAAACATAACTATTTTTTTGTTTGCGGAGTATAAAATTTGCTGTTAGTTGAGCCTTTAAGCTGGTACGTTAACTTACTTATTGGATAATATTGTGCAATATGTATCGATAAATATATTTAAGATTATTATTCTTAATTTATATATAATTTTCAAAATTTAGTTTACTCCTGCAATAAATATATAAATCGAGAAATATTGTTGCGTTTCGTAAACAAATTATCATGCTGAAAATACACAATTTGTCTAATGATAATGAAATATATTATGTGCGCTCTAATACGTATTACTACAACATTCAATGACAACACCATTGCACGAGAAACCAGTAGAGCAAAACTAGTAAATCCAGCGTGTGGGAGTAAAATACATATACAATAATACAGAACGATGGTCTCCAGTTAAGCGCGGCATTAAAGTATACAGTGAGCTCAACAAGTAGCCACTGGGACAAATATCGTTTTATGGGAAGGGTGAAACTATAGGGATTGCTTTATAACCACAATCGTTATAATCCCCACAAACGAGGTTTGGATACGTGTTATTATCAATCTTTTCCATGTAACAATTTATCAAGCTATAAGAAAATATCATAAATGATGGACGTAAGTTGTCATTTGTTGATTGACCCCAAATCAAATGCGCCGAATAAAAGTCAGTAAGTCATTTTTCTTTTATTTCTTCCACGAGAAAGGATTTGATTGTTAAAACTAATACGTAGTTAATAATAAATTTATTATTACGATTTAATTATTCAAGCACTAACGCTTCAAAGGTTTATAAAATATATATGTATTAATTAAATATTTACAAAATTAAGGATTACATATATTGTTCTATAAAACTGTAACATTATAAAGCTTAATTTATAACACATAAAAACTGTATCAATATTTCTATTGTTATATGTTATAAAATCTTTTTAGAATATATTTTTTTTATTTTTCACGATGTTATATTTTTTATCATTTCATTTTTCCATTAAACGACGTCATATAAGTTTCCAATTTATTGTAATTTAATGAAAAATAGTTTTCAGCTATTTTATCGTATTTATCCAATACGCGTTTCTATTATAGTGAATGCGGAATGTCTATGTATTTGTTCATACAATCGACTAGAGTCCAATTGAACGCGGTCGTTTCTCGATTTCCTCTCGAGTTAACGTTTCCGGTTGGGCTGCTGGCTTATTCGATATTCGAAAACGTAATAGGAAAGCCAAAAGCGCAATTGGTTCATGGCAAACTGCATTGCTATTTATTATTACTATGGATAAACGTCCTTCTTGAACGAATTTTTGTCCAGCAAGTGGATCAAATCGCACATGCATGTAAAAAAACAAAATACAATTCTTGCATCGTCCTGTACGCTAACATTGGATGGGAATATAGAGGAGTTTCGTGTAACAAAGCAAGAGCTTTTGTCCGCAAGTGATTTAAATAAAAAAAGTAAAATATGACACGCATATATGACAAACATAAATAAATATGCTGTGCAAATATTAAAGTAATTAATACAACTCGGTAAAAGTACTAAATTAGTAATGATTAAATTTATTACACTGTTTAATTTGAATATTTCTCATAAATCAAGGACAATTTTAAAATAAAATTCAACATCGCTTTTAGCGACGGATTTAATTAACGACTTCGCTATACACTATACAGCTAGCGCTTATGCCAACGTGATCGCTCAAAGGGTTAAAAGCACGGCAAAATTATTGTCCACGTTGTTATGAAAACCAGATACGCACGTTTTCGAGCAACGATGACGATAATTCAAACGCGTATGTTCCGTACTGAATTTCATGCATATAAAAGAAACATAAACTGCCAGCACGTATCCACAGGCAGATGGGGCGGCCGCATTGTGTTGAAACACATCGAGTTTCACAACTTCCTTTCGATTTACCAGTTTTGATTTAACTGTAGACGATATCATTTCAACCTCGTGTATTTTAGGCGACAAAAAGTGGGTCGCTCGAAAAGCACGCGTTGGATAAAATTATCGATTCAATGCATACTTGATGAACTTAATAAATATAAACAGCACTATAATTGATGGAATATTATATAGCAGAAAATTGTTCGAGAGAAACTGGTAAAATTATGACAAAATTAAAAAATTTTAAAAAATACTCCTCATCTCATATTTAACGCGAGATACTGCCATATCTTTTTATTTCATTCATGCAAAGATTGTATCTACATTATTTAAGATTGAATATCAGACTGTCATATTTTATGTTAAATGTAAAATATATTAAATATATTTGCTTCAATATTATAATGCATACTTTTAAATAGGAATATTTCTTTTTTTGTCTATCTATCTAAAACTGGAACTAAATACGTTTTGAAGTTCCTGATGAAAGTATTTCATATTTTAAAAAATCGTAGCAATAAATCGATGTTTAAGGACATAGTGATAGAAACCACGATATTGTTCGGTCACCAAGTCTGTTGTTAAATTTATTCTCTTGTAACATATCGTTCTATTGTGTTGCTGCGAAATCCGCAAGAAAATTCTGTTCATGCTTTCTCACCCTGCTAGTCTATTCTCTTGTCGCTGATATTACATGCAAACCGTGGCTCTCTGAAGTTCTATAAGCGTGTCGTTCATTGTTGCGCCTGCAAACGCGGCTGGAGCTCGTGTCCTTGTCCCAATCATGCTGAACTCGTTCCTGCGTTCCGAGCATAGACAAGTACGACCGATCTTCTCGTCAGGATAATTTTGTCTCCGCTTCGTACGTCATCAGAGACTACCTCGAACCAGGTTATTCGTTATACGTTGCGGGGGTGGCTTGTTTGCGCTCCGTTCTGAGGCGATCATCCATCGTAGATATTGAGTGTTACTGCTCGATGTCGTTTTTTGCATTTCATTCATAATATCTAGAATTTTTTTAAAAATTTCTCTCAATACTGATATACATTATTTTAATACCGACTGTTTGTTGAAACTGCATTGGAAGTATATTTATAATAAAATTTTTAATACTATATAAAGTAAACCAAAAGAAGTTTAAAATGTTAATTTATGAGAGTTGTAATGTATCATATTTTGACATTTTTAAACGAAGTTTTTCCAATAATTACAGTAGTTAATAACGAAAATAAAGAATTTAGAAAATAAAGAATAAAATAAATTTTTATCTAATCTAAAAAAAAATATTAAATAGCAAACTGTAATATACATAGAGTCATATAAGTATACAAACAAAATGATAATGATTAATAGTGATTATAATCAAATAACAAGTCATCTTTATTTCTTGTGAACACGCAAGTTACGTCGGTCATTAACATCCTTATACGAACAAGCCTACGCCTTCGTTAATTTACGCAGCTCGTAGAATTTGATCACCTAGTAATAATCTGCAAAATAGCAACGTTATTCGATATGATCTTCCTCTGCCTTCTCGCGGCGCCGTCGGAGATTTTCAAGTAGCTCTGAACTTTGCACTTCGCTAAACCCTGTCGATCGTGTCGCCCACACGAATATTACTTCGGCAATTAATATGAATACCATTTCTTGTCCCCCGTTTCTCGTCACCCGAACGACAGAACGCCCACATTCGAGGGATATTATCCGTGAGCCACGACGGGATCATTATAAGATAAATTAATATACGCCGGAGTATTACGAGAACGAAGCGCTTGAAATTCCATTCCGCCCATTGTTCTAACCCATCTATTCGATATCTTCATTTTTCTCTCGAGTATTCTCCTTTCCACGATTATACATTCTTCTGTGTTGCTCTTGCTTCTTTGATACTTCTTCGTTTTCTCCTTTTGTTTCCGAAGATTAGTATAATTATATCGTCGCCACGTCCGATAGCGTTTTCTCTGTCAAGAGAGTTTTGCTTTTCTTGCACGAACATGAATTGTCTCTTTTCATTTTTTTCCTCTTTATTATGCTCTCTCTCTCTCTCTCTCTCTCTCTCTCTCGAAAAATAAAAAAATGCTTTACTTTCTATATGCTTTTGCTGAAAATATATTTCAGTTCAGACTAACAAATATTTTAATATTTTTTAACAAATATTTATCATTCGCTAGTACTTAGATATACCAAGGAAAACTATGCGACAAGTTATATTACACGAAAATCCTAATCGCATGAGAGGCCGGTAATAACAAATTTTGGCCACAATGACATTAGAACGACGGTGAAGCGGCAACGCTGCGTTAATCCTGTCGAGCAAAACGGTTAACGAAGCCATTTACATCGCAATTACTATGATTCATGTAACCGTGAAACCCGGTTGCAACCGAAATTTGTCTCGTTGCGCGGCAGGTTAATTGCCTGATCCGCGGAATGCGACATGGAAGAGAGTGCGGCTTCTAAAATGCACACGATAAGACAAGTCGACTGCTTTCCGCCATGTAAAATCAGTTCGCATTGCGCTGGAACTGTCGTGGAACCAAAAGTTTGTCAAATGACCGCAATTGTAAGAGAAATTAATTAACGTTTATAAAAGGCAGAATTTCCCATTTTAACTAGATTTTTCGGATATAATTTCGCAATATTGACAATTGGATATTGAAATTTATTATTATTCAAAAAATATTTATTCGTAGTTAGTTGAATTGCTTGATTAAAAACTTTTAATTGAGGAAACTAATAATCTCAGAGTGTTTGTTGCTTAAGTAATATCATTGTAAGTTTTAATTAATGATATATAAGAGAAAAATTTCTTTTTTTTGACAAAAATGTTTTCATTTAAATTTGTTATTTTAATATTATTAATATAACTATCTATAATAATCATTTAAGATAATAATTATCTACGAAAAAAAATACAAGAACAGAGCAGGTCAATTATAAATATCTCATTATATTAATATATTATATTTTTTTTCTGAGTTCCTGTTTTTAATAAAGATTTTAACAACATTTAGCCTTTAATTTATCTTCTTCTTTTTAGATAATATATCTTTCTTTTCTTTAAGTATTCATCACAAAAAAGTGTGTATGTGTACAGGAATGGCTACAATGTAATGAACTACAGTGAACTCGCTAAACTCAAATAACTGCGTGTGCAGATCAATCATATATCCCTATGGGAATCTCGTTATTATAAAAAAAATATAGGTTACCATCATCTAAAAACCATATAAAATAACGTATGCACATGCATACGTATAATTTGCACAAATTCATTATTAATTTAGATGCAACATCATCATTACGGAATTTGAATTCGTAATTACAGTGCCATCGCGGTCAACTATGCTTGTGGGAATCAAGAACCTCTAGTTGCTGCGTGGATGATTTCCTTGATTGAAATTACAGCTAATGAGGACAAGTGCATATTGCAGCGCGTCGGTACGTTGATTAAGTTCAACAAACTTAGTCTTCTCCCGCGATCTTTAGTGAAAAATTATACTTTTAATAACTCAAAGTCATAATTTCAAACACGTTATTCTCGTAATTGGATTTTATTTTTTTCTGCCATAAATTGCAGTTGCAATTTATCTAATATAAAATCCGATTAAATTTTCTTTAGATTTTTCAACTACAATATAGAATAAGTGTTCATGCTTAACTGTCACCGCATAAAATTAATGTAAATACTAGCTTTTGTCTTAAATATGGATTGCAATTTACATGTTTTTTATTTGTGCAAATAATTATTAATTTTGAAAATTGATATTTTCGAGTTTGCTTTTAGAATTCTGGTTCCATCATGCGTGTGACAATATGCGTATTTGATTTAATCAATTTAAAGTAAATATTTAAGGTTAATAAACTATATCAACAAAAATTTTATACTGTTTATTGCAATTGAAAAAATTAGAAATACGAAATATTTATATTTTTTTTATTTAAAACAAACTTATATTTTTATCGTACATCGCTACAGGGACTATCATGAATGGGATATACGATTCATAAAAAATTTACAAATAATGTTTATAAATAAGACATAAAATGTCACGGTATTTATAAAATGTGTTTATAAATTTTTATTAGGGAATACAAACGATAAATATATGTAGAATAGAATTGAGTATTATGAACTTTAAGAAAACATTTTGATATTTCTTGCACTGAAGATTAAAAAAAATCTTGTTCCTCTCACTTGATAGATTTGTTGATATTTTTCTCACACACACACACACACACACACACACACACACACACACACACACACACACACACACACACACACACGCACGCACACACACGCAC
>Ga0157364_1007325_pt1 | contig 11427 bp, 8 predicted proteins | sample AttsexASBM2_FD_111476 | JGI IMG/M metagenome (GOLD analysis project Ga0157364, IMG submission 111476) | Fungus gardens microbial communities from leaf cutter ant in Ribeirão Preto, State of São Paulo, Brazil - Atta sexdens ASBM2 | ecosystem: Host-associated > Fungi > Mycelium > Unclassified ...
ATAGATATTTGTTAAGTATGGTTCACACTTGAAGACAAAAGTCTGTGGGGTTAGTGGAGTTAATGAGTGTGGAAACATATCAAACTCTGCAGGTTTGCAGACTTCTAAAACAACCTTAGCCTCAACTTATATATTGTGCCTCCAACTAGTTGCATGGCCACAATTTCAGAGGAAGGTCTAGGAAGGTTGAAATAGAAGTTATGATAACAGGAGTAAGTGTGTCATGTCATATACAAGTCCACCTGTCCAGAAACAACGTCCCTGTGGTGAAACCACCTCTGAACCATACAAGCCTGCCTTCCACAGCGGCCACCCTTCTTGCAACATGTCTCATGGCAGTACTGCAACCCTCCGGATATTCTGTCTTCCATGGCGGAGATACTCCTATTCAACTCAGTCTTCCATGACGGAGTTACTCCTGTCAGTGTCTCAACACTGAAACCTCTGCTCGGGGCAATAGGGGTTTTCCCACTGGAACCCTGAGCATCTCCTATAATATCATTTTGTATATAAGACTAGTAGTTATACTGTAATTCACTAGTCTAATAATCGACGAAGATAACCTCTTATTGAACTCGATCTCCGGTGTTCAACGGCAACACACTAATCAGTACTCACTTCCACTCAGATTTTCTCTCCTTCATCTGAAGTTGCAACCATGCGGCAGACAGACAGCGCAGCACATAAGCTGAAGCCAAGGTCATTCCACAAGTCCGCTCATCTCCGAGTCCATTCTGCAGACTTCCACCCCAGTGTGAACCGTGCCTGACACACCATTAACATTAGAGCTTGATACCAACTTTTGTTGATTATCAGGCTAGCTATTACAGAGTAACTACTAGCCTTAAATATATGAAGAAGTGTCTGAAACACTTGGAAACTTGAATGGTGCTATTATTATATAGTTGAGCAATTATATACATTGAATAAGGTTAGTGTCTATGCCTGGTTTCAAGCAGATGTTTGATTGTAATGATTTATAGAGAAACACTGACTGAATATAAGGTTTGGATAGAAGTAAACTCTATCATGGAAGACTGAGTACTTATGAGATTTGAATAAAAATAAAACTACTGCAGAGAACAGGTTATTTGTGGGATTTGAGATAAGAATAAGTCTATCTTAGCATCCATAAAGTTTTAATGAAAATAAGTCCTCTGTAAAGGCAAAATATTCATTGAGTTTTGATAGAAGTATGTCTGTTATAAAAGACAAAATATCTACAGTGTTTTGACTTAGATAATAGTATGAACTCTACTGCAGGAAATGAAGTGCTTATGAAGTTTGAGTGCTACCTAAAAGATACAACCTAGAATAGAGATAAAGTACAAACTTTACAGAGAAAGTTTATAGCTCAGATATAAGTTGAGTATTATTCATAAACATAACTTGGAGTTTGGACTGTAACAATATTGTATATTGTGACAACTACAAGTCAAGACAACTTTTGGGCTAGACTTAAATAGTAACTTAATAAAGTTGACTCAACAAGGAGTCCTCTCTATATTTATACACTATATATGTTATAGACTTAAGTCCTTAGAGTTGGTCAAAAGAAAGAACCTTGTATAGAGTTTACACAAGAGAACTCAATAGAGAGTTCTGTATAGGATTGTTTACCTTATATACCAAAACCTCATGGTCTGTGCTAACTACTTCTAGCCTACCCTAAATAGCCATGTGTTTGCCTTAAGGTTAACATGTGTTTTATACATTGTATAACATCATTCTTTCAGAACCTTTTACATTTTTTTCGTGAGTCATGTGACTTGTGATCATTACTGTGACCCTGTCATGTGATGTGACTGTCACTCTAACCCTATCCCTAAGTTCTAAAAATAGAAAGATGGAACATAAATCAAAAAGGAGAATGAAAATAGAAAAGAAAAAAAGAATAAATGAAGTCCACCGCTTTTAACTTTGACAATATACATCTAGTTCTATTCTATCTGGGATTTCATTACGTGCTGTGGATGTTGTCGCTCTGATGTCTCTAGCTTAATGTATATATGTGTTAAGCACAGTTTTTGCTTCAACCAAAAGTCTACAATTAGTTACACAAAAGAGTAAATTAAGTATAAAACTTATCTAAGAATGAGTATAAGTTATATAGGTACAAATCAAGTATAATGCTTATCTACAGAGTTGTGACTGAACTATGAACAATGAACTATGAACAATGACTTTAGCTTCAACTTATATATTATGCTAACTACTTATCATATAGTCATAATTTTAAATAGAGTCAGAGTTGTAGTAGAAGAACAGTAAGCAGATTTCTTAAGTTTAATTATCAGACTAAGAAAAGTACAGAGTACTTACTTAGTACTGCAGTTAGAACTGTAGTTAAGATAATAGTTGAAAAGAAAATAACAATAAGAATACTATAGAGACAATTTCTGAATAGAATAATAATCTGAAATCTAGGTAACAAGTTATTAGATAATAAAACATAGAAACATAATATATATTCAAGTTATATGTAGATATGAAAAACTATAATAGTATTTCCCTCCTTAGGGCTAAGCTCTTAAAGTCCAGAGTATGATATGCAACCTAGATATAAAGATGAAATTTGAGAAGAAGATAAGAAAACAAATAGGGACTAATACTAAGTATCAGACTTAAAAACAGAAAAACATAAGATATAGAAGAGAAAAAAAGTTTATAGTAAGGAAAAGAAAGAGATCAAGACAATAAAAAAGGTCTAGACTTAGATAGATATATAAAATAGAAGTTAGATATCAAGTCTAAAGCATAAGTGAGTTTAGTAGCAAATAACTACTTAAATTTATCTTCTTTATTAGGGCAACTAAGTGAAGTCTATAAAGATATGTAAAGTTTATGATCTTTAGAAAAATCTAAGTATATTATAAAGGCTAATAATCAAATACAATTTACTTTCAGGAAAACCTAAGAGAATATTATGATCCTAAGCTTGGCTCAAATGGTAATTTAGGCAAAGATATCACATACTATCCATCATCTATGTATTTCTCACTCTTATAGCATAGATCACACTCTATTTCAATTGCCCATCAATCTAAGGACCAGATCCTATATCCCTCATTAATTCCATGGAGTTCCAAATAATGTTCCCTACAGTGCTTGACAACCTAGAGTACATGCAGCAGTAAATTATTATTAGGTTACCAGTTCTGTATTTAAGAACATAGTTTACTGTGTACTATTTTCCTTAGTTTGATTATCAACTTGAATTGTGCTATACTCATACTCTGTTACGATCGATGCCTCCTGAAGACAGCATGGATATGGGTAAAGGGCATGACGATATGATTGGCTGCACCACATGTAGTCTCAGTTAGTGCCTCATGCAGAAGGTATTGTTACCTTGCTTTATTCTTATGGTCTCTTCATGTTTTAATCCTCGTGTATATCTCATTGTTGGACTATGGACTTGTATAAATAGCATAGATACACTCATGTATCCTTATGCTTTACCAATTCTACATATCCCTTATCCTTTCTCAAGTCTTTGCCTTAGTTGCAACCTGAGCTCAAGCTTAAGGTCGTTACACACTCCTATTTGAACTCCCACTATCCAAAATCCTGACCATATGATGCATAGACTAGGTACAATGATATCTATTAAAGCCAAGGTTGACTCATCTGTATAAAATTCTGTTCATATTCATCCAAAAGCTTGTTTCTATTAAGATTTTTATCTAAACTCTATCTTCCATACTATTATTACAAATAAAATCAGTAAGTATGAATCACATCTAACAAAAGACTTGAAAAAGAGGTAAGAAAATGATCAATTGATAAAGCATAATGTTATGATGCATATGAGGACTAATATTTTTCTTTTTCTTTTATCTATTTTTCTTGATTTTATATTTCTTTTCTTTTCTTTTGAATTTCTTTTCTTTTTATTAATAATGAAGAGGTACATGGCTGCAGTCACATGACTTGTCACATGATGTAAGATCATAGGCCTAGAGTGGGCTGAAAGAATCTAGATGAATATCATCAAGGAGTATGTTAACTGCATGGCTACTACATAGTGTATATATAGTGCACTCATAGATGACACATGGATATTAGGGCAGGAGTAATTATTTGTAGCACAGACCATATGTAACTTATATAAATAAATAGTGTAGCAATTCAGTAGGGACTTCTTGTTAAGTTCTCTTGTGATCCTCACATCAATAGCTTACTGAGAGCTTTATGTTATGACTTTAAGTCCTTAGTACTGGACCAAAGAAGAACCTTGTATAGGGTTTACACAAGAGAACTCAATAGAGAACTCTGTACAAGATTGTCTACCTTATATACTAATATCTTATGGTCTGTGCGAGCTATTCCTAGCCTACTCTAAATGACCATGTGTATGCCTTAAGGTCAACATATGTATCACATATTATATGACATCATCTCTTCCAAAAGGTTCTATATCCTTCCCTTTGTCATGTGACTTGTGACCATGTCCCCTGATGTGACCTGCTGTGTGACAGTGTGATCTTGTCCCTCTAACCCTAGTTCTAAAAATAGAATAAAGGAAAAGAAATCAAAAAGAAAAGAAAATAAGAAAAGTTAAGTCTACTTCTTGCATTCTTGACACTTTACTTGTTCGTGTTACTATTGGACTTTGTGTCTAGTGGTTGCCACAACACATAAGGATATAGGACTGTGTCTACAACTGTATGTACCTAATGACCATAAGGAATAGATTAGGCATCATTGAGAAAACAATGAGAAAAGAATAAGGAAAATATAAGAAAATCTCTACTACTACATGAGGATAAAGCAAGGTACAGTTAAATATGAGTTACAAGTGAAACAAACTCCAACACATGTCTAGCTTAAAATAGACATAAGATAAACCATTGTTATCTATAAGGTATCAATCATAACAACACTCTTATTTTAACATTTATGTCCTCATAAATCTATCAATATCAAGTTTCCAACTGTATATATAGCAACTATTTTTGGTAGGTTCTATAATTAACTATTCTTATATAGAGTTAGCTATGAAGAAGGGTTCATGTAGTTTTTTTTTCTCAATAATTTATTACATGGGGCACAAAGGCAGACCATGGTAGCTACTTCATAACTATGTACAAAACAAGCAGACTACATGAGAAAATAGAAAGAAAAAGATAAAAAAAACCAAAACTAGCAAAGATAAGAAAGAGAAAGACACAAACACCAAGAAGAGAGTGAAGTAACTCAAAGTATCTCTTCTTGAATTCCAATAATTATTAAACCTTCTACACTCATAAAGAATGTGACACCTCAACTCAATAGAGTAGAGACCACATGAACACTTAAAATCTTCTTTTGGGAAAAATCACAGCCTATATTTGCCAATTGGAGCATGATTAATGATAGCTTTTGTTGCTCTTGCACATAAAGAATTGGAGTGACCAATAAATTTTAACCATGACCTGCCATTAACATAAAACAGTTTGATGGGATTATTATCATTGTCAATGAGCTCAAAGAACTGATATTCCTTTAGATCTGATGCTTGGAATATCATTTTTCAATTTTGAATTATGTTATTGCATTCATTCTTCTTGCTGAAGTTCCAAGACAACTTGTAGGGGAACAAAGGAGTTTGTTGGAATTGTTTGGTATCTCTATCCACTGACTTGAAAAGAAGCCAGTCACATCGGCTAGGACATTCCCAAAAAGTGATTGAGTTGTTGTTATTAGTGAGGAAAAACTTCCTAAGCTCTTTAGAAATAGAAGCTGAGTGTGTTTGAAAAGAGTAAATTGATAAATCGAAAATTCTCTTTACAGTATGAATTAAGTCTGTGATGATGACAATTTTTGAAATTCCTGGTAAGTTGACAGCCTGATTAATGCCACATCTAATAGCAAAGAGTTTAGCTTCTGTTGAGGTAATATTTACTGCATGATGTATCATTTTGATGATGGGTTTGTCACAAATATGAATATGAGCAATAGATATAGCTACATTGTTCTTGATACCAGCATCAGAGATAACAAGAGCATATGAGTGGTTTAACAATGATGTAATAGTGATGTTGTCAAGCTGATGAGAACAATCTTCAAGATTGTTATTGTTATATTTGTTAAAAGGATGAAAAGAAAAATGACTAGGAAATGTGTCAATAAGATAAGAGCCAGGAAAAAACTCCTTATTCAGTGGGTCAAAAGAAGAAAAGATTTTGTTGAACCTATTGTCCATATCAATGATAGTACCTTTGATATTTTCCCTTTAATAATGAGTTAGCGAGTCTAAGAAAAAATGATGGGAGTTATGACAGTTGGTTGATCTTGATTCCAGTAAAGATCACAAGATGTGGTTATGGGAAAGTGAATAGGCTCTTAATTAAGCTCTACCACTAAGCTTGTAAAGGTGAAAATTAATGGGTATAAGTTCTGTAATAGCTTCAATATCAAAGAATGGAGAAGTATGGAATACACCTAGAATCCAAATAGCAGCTCTATGTTGCATTTTATTGAGTTCCCTAAGTAGATATGATAGAGGCACTTTCTTGTAGAACCATAATTGGAAGCCATAAAGAGTAATAGGAAGGATACAACTTCTGTATAAAAGTTGTTTCTAATGCAGGATGAGACCTCAAGTAGAGTTTCTGAGGATTTTCATGTATTTGACAGTTGAAATTGCTTTGTTTGCATAAAAATTAATGTGTTGCCAGAATGATAGTTTCCTGTTAAAAATGAATCCTAGGTATCTCCATATATCTTTGGATATCAATGAAGGACTGCTAATATCCAATAAATCAAGAGGAGGAGGATTAAAGACTCCACATGATCTAGAAAAATGGAAGACTTCTGTCTTCCCATGTTCTAATACAAGGCCAAACATTTCTAAAAGAGAGGAGACAATGTTGTAACTACAGAAAAGAAAAGAGTTCAAAATCATCGAAGATTTACTCTAAACAACAAATAAAACTAGAAAAATATACAAAGCAGATAAAATAGGGGAAAGAGCTGAGTCTTGCTCTACACCAACATCAATATTGAAGAATTGAGAGAAAATATTGTTCCAACAATACTGTGTTTCTTACCTATTAGATAATTCGAGAAGAATTGAACAACTTTTGAATCACACCTAGCCTTTCTAAGAATGAGTGAAAAAAGACAATGATTTAAGAACTGGAAGAACTGGGCGATATTGAACACTAATATACTTGTCATATTATTTTTGATTCAATCTGAATGAATGAAGTAAGTAAGGGTAATACCAGCATCAGTAGTTGATCTGTACTTGAGACCTCTTAACTAGCATGGATAGATGAAATTGTTCGAAATCAGGTGAAATTGAATATATTCACTAGTGACTTTTTCAATAAGTTTTCCTAACATATTGAGGAGGACTATGGGTCTAAATGACTTTAGAGAATTGTACAACTTCTTGTTAGATTTGGGGATAATGATTGTCAATGAAGACTTGAAGTGCAATCACCATGACCCTAACACAAAACACATGTTAGTGATACTTATGATTTTTTCAAGACACACTTCATCGTTGATGATACACTTAAGATGACTCCATGAAAGCTTGTCAGGGCTAGGAGCAGACAAGTTGTTATACTTAGCAATGGATTTGATGAACCTTTCTTTTGAAAAAGATAGCCAACACTCAGATGGTTTGTCTAGAATTTCCTCCAAAATGTCAACATCAATTTGACAATTTTGAGCTAAATTGAAGATAGAATGAAAAGTATGCCAAAGATCATTGATCTCTAATTATGGAAAGTTATTGTACTTGACAGCTTCAACTGCTGGGAGTTTGTGTTTCTTGATCCAATTCATGAGTTTCCAAGGTCCTCTTTTCCTATTTGATATTTCTTGGATTTTCTGATTGAAGAATGAACTTTTAGTACTTTTAACTGTTTTCTTGAATTGTTTCCAATTTTCCAGTCTCCTAGTTGACCTGTATTTCTCAAGGTCCCTACTACAATTCAAATTCCATCAACTCTTTGAGTACTTGGTGATATTGACAATCTTTGAATTCTTTTCCTATGTTTTTTCAATAGCTTTAGTGAATAAATTGATAACATTTTCAAATGAATCAATGTTGGTTAGATTGCTAGTGTCAATAGTTTTGATATTCTTAATTAAGTCCTTGATGAAGAATTTCTCTTCCATACTGCCTTTGATGATTGAGCATTTCTTGTTGTGAACATGTTCTTCAACAATTGGTATAGTAATGGTGAGAGGAGCATGATCCAAAGATAGTCGCCAATCAGGATGGATAATGTGGTTGTCCAGTTCCTCCAAACCATATCTGAGAAACATTAAGTCAATGACAGAGTTTGAATCTTAATTGTTATCTGAATATTTAGTAGAGACAGGGTTAGTGAGATAAGATATTTTTAAAGAAAAGGAGTCCATAATGTCTATAAGAAAATTGCTATGAGTAGAATGATGAGGATACAATGAATCTCACAAGTTGTCTCTAATATTAAAATCTCCTATCATGATAAGGACATTGTGAATATCAACTTCAGTATTCTTAAGATACTTTAAAGCTGATTGTGATGAGTCTAAATAAATATTGATCAAAAAGAAAATGTCATTGTTATTGAGAAATGAGACTAGTGAAATGTCTCTGTGATTATAAATATCTTTATGAAGAGAAAACTAAAAAGAGAAAAGTCTAATGTTAACATAGGTAATGACTCATTGATACTTGATGAAGTATTCACAAACATAAGCCAGTTGGGGTAATTTGGTACTCTAACTTGTTCTTTCCCATCCCTATTTTTTGAACTCAGAATGGAACAGATGGTCAACTAAGATGGTTCTTAAATAAAAACTATGTCGAATGCAAAATGAGTTTCTGGGATCATATTGACAATAAGATTATTCTTTCACACATTCTATAAGAAAATTTTGATATCTTTAAAAATCATTGATTGTTGCTATTCACAACTAAACAAATTGATTGGATTCTGGAATCGTAGAGTTCCTAATACTTCTTAACATGCCACTCTTTGTTGAAATGATGATACCAGAATGGACATATATTAGAGTCTGCTTGGTGGTTGCCCTTGTAGTTGATACACTTGAACAAGTGAGAGCACAGTTTGTCCTGTTTGGTTTCAAAGCAGGAGAGAGAGGGGTTAATCTTAAAGTTTGCCTTGCAACACCAGGCAAAATGGCAGTGATGTTCAACTTTATGTGGTCCATTGCACTTTATGCACCTAGACTCTTGAAAACAGCAAGCAAAAGTAGTATGGTCCCACTTTCAGCAATTATTGTATTATGGAACATCAGGATTTATATTTGCACCATAAATAGTGGCAATGAAGCTGCTGATATTGAAATAGCAGTTGATGAGCATCTTGGCTACTGAACCACTTTGAGAATCCCATATATCGATCCATACTATTACTATATCGGATCTCAGGGATACCTTAACAATATGCAGTTTAGATGTAATTTTAATGTTGTCAAAAATATATGTTGATCTTATAAATCCTTCCATCACTTCAGAATTAATAGGAGTGTTTGTTCCTTCTATGAGATGGGAAATACTGAGTATTTTCAAATACAATTTTGACTGTGGGAGCTAAGTGTCTTGAATATTGTTGACATCTATGTTATTGCATTTTTTGACATAGTTGTTGATGATGCTTATGTCTGAAGAGAAAGTAACTCTGTTGGATGTAATGATAAAACCTTAGTAATTGATATGAATGAAGTCAATAATTAAGTCTGATTTAATGTTCTTAAGGGCACAGTTAAGGTTTGCGATGTGATCACTCAATGCAGTCATGAAACTTTTGGCATTGTCACTGCCCATAGGAACAATGACTTGCTTATGAGAAGGGCTTTTAGTTGTCATATTAATCTTGAGCTTCAGTTTTTCAGATTTGTTGAAAATTGACCTATTTAGTTCTTCAATTTTCTTGTTAGAGAGCTCTGGGAAATTTTCCTTGATTTTAAGAATGTTGTTAACATTCTTCAACAAGACTTGCACATAAGATAGTTTAGCAATTTCTGTTGCCTTTTTTTCTTTGCTGGAAGCATTCTTTCCATGAAATTTTGATTTTTCCAAAACTTCCTTAGATAGTCTTGGAAGGAGTTGAGGTAGGGGTGATTTGGTGAATTCAACAGGTTTGGTGGGTAGGAATTTGTTAGCCTTTTTTCCTTTGCTCAGTATCAGCACCTTAGTAGTAAATTTGTCCTTTATAAGTTTACAAAATGTCTTGTTGTCTCTGTCTGTTTTGAGCTGGTCCCATTCTTTCTTAAATATAGAAGAAACAAAGTCAAATACAATTTGACCAAAACCACTTAAGAATGGAATATTCTTCTCCCTATTGTTTTTAAGCTCCCTGTTACCAATGAAATCTGAGATACACATAAGAGAGATCTTGATGTTATTAACATCAATCTCTTGAGTGTTGTTTTGTCTGAACATAGAGATTGGATTAGTGTGGCTATTCTATGACTTGGGATTATCTGGCTGAAGCTTTACATATAGTAAAGAAGAAATGCCGCTGTTGACAGCAGGTGCTTAAGGACATGTGTTGTTAGTATTGCTTACATGAGGCAATGACATGCTGTCTATGTTGTTAGCTGGTACTTAGATGTTTGACTTCTCTCTTTTGAAATTCACATATGACAATTGAAAAGGCTTGTCTTCAGTTTGGTTTGCCCAATTAGGGTTAACACTTTAGGCTTCCATATGAGCTGAATACTTGATAGAAAATGCTTTGGAAAGCACTAACAACTCTCTTGACAAGTTTGCACTGGTGATGGCAGATTTGCCTCTAGGGGAATCTATTTGTATATCCTCAAAAACACCTTTGGAATCTGCTAGGCTAGACATAGCTGAAGGAATAGTAAAGGAGTTTATATTTGCAATTTCCCTGTTAGACACTATCATACAAGATGGTGGTATGAAAGAGAGAAGCGATCTGAGGGTTCATGTAGTAATTCTCTTGTATAAATTTTGATGGGAATTCCTTGACAACTAGTATCTGCATTATGTCTTTGTTACAAAAATTGATATGTAATAATTTTTTAATACATCTTGTTCTTTTCTCTATTTGTTTGAATGATTTTGTAATAGGTTGGAGATAAGAATGAAATCATCTTAATAAATACTTATGACATTTTTAATGTTTTTTTTCAGATTGTTGATTTTGTTTTGTAGTATTTTTATATCTGAAGGTGAAGTTTCACTTGAGCTTAATAAAGATATGTCATATGGTTTATACAATAATACTTTTTTATCTTAGATAATATCTTTTTTCTGCTTTTCTTTATTGATGATCATAGATTACAGTATATCTCAATATACATCTTGATATGTATTTTGTAGTGTTGTTAGGCATGGTTCACACTTAAAGGTGAAAGTTGGCTCAGAAATGCACAGAGTATAAAAACTCTATGTAATGAGCTTGGTAATATGGACTTGTCAGAATGACCTTGTAAAGAGTTATAAGA
>Ga0157364_1007327_pt1 | contig 11426 bp, 4 predicted proteins | sample AttsexASBM2_FD_111476 | JGI IMG/M metagenome (GOLD analysis project Ga0157364, IMG submission 111476) | Fungus gardens microbial communities from leaf cutter ant in Ribeirão Preto, State of São Paulo, Brazil - Atta sexdens ASBM2 | ecosystem: Host-associated > Fungi > Mycelium > Unclassified ...
GACAACGAGAGGCATAACTTGCGAAAAAGCATCCATGATTCAGATATACTTACAGGATATTTCTTTTAGAATAATTATAGAATATTTAAGATTGATTTCTTTGTTTAGCATAAAACTTTAATGAAAGTGAATTATTGTTTGCTGAAACCTTTTAATTTTCTGCAATGAATATCTTAAATATTTTAAAAGCTTTCAAATACAACTTCTTTTTTTTAACATAAATTACAAATTATCAAATTTTATAACCTTTTTTTTTAGTTAATAAAAATTCACAGTAAAAATACAGATCACATTTTTTTATTCCCATTATATCAGCAGAATACTTCTTAATTTCTGATGACGCACTTTATTTGTACGGCAATTTGGCACGAAGGAAGGCTTCAACGACGAATTCGCTTGATCGGTGCGGAAAATAGAGGATCGAGGAATAGATATGTGTGCCGAAAATATATAGAGGGGCAGAGAGCGAAAGAGGGAGAGCGAGCCAAATTGCGGAAATGGAAGCGCAGTTAGTTAGCTAGTTAGTATTTACTGCGGATAGAGGTACATGCCTAACAAAGCGTGCATCAGTTCAGCAGCAACGAATCCACAGAGTTTCACGTCTCTCATTCTCGACGTCGAACTGCGCCCTTTTGCGATGTACAGCATGTCGTAACAGCGCCGAGTACGTTGAGACGAACGTGTTCTCGCACGAATTACGATGGAAATTGACACCGGTTAATTGGCGTAATGATGCCTTATTGTCGCCGACATCGAGCGATACTTGATATTCGCGCCGCTATTTAGCAACGTATTTAGCGGTGAATGTAGTACTCTGATCCCATGCTTTATCCATGATATTATTTCATGATACATGCGTTAATTATACGATGACATATCTCTAATTTGACATAAGCAGTTATTGTATCGCAGTATCTTACTCCCTGAACGGTAGAACAAACGTTTCGTGATTGTTGCAAATTGAATTTCGTAATTGACATGATTACATGTCATGCCCATCACGAACGAGACGACGCTTGGTGTTCATCTTGATATTCAATGCGATATTTGTACTTTCAGTATTTGCAGACTTCATTTAATTAATATCAGCGTTTATTTAGATGGAAATATGAGAAGATCACTAATCTATGATTATTATGAAAATTGATATAATTAACACGATGTTGATATAATAATTTTTAATATTTACGTAAATATCTAGTATAAAATTTTATATACAAACGCGGCGGACTGAAATGAAATATTCTGTCTCTGATGGCACCCATAGAATCGAAGAAAGCTTAATATTCTTCCGACAGAAGTGTAATGCATTCGAACTATTGAGCAGATAGTGCATCCGTGCTTGCGCATGCACGCCGTATATATTCAGGAAACGTCCTGCGATATTTCGAAAACCGTTTAAAGCGCTACGTGACATACGATGAAATATCACGGATGGTTATCTGTTCCCCATATGGAATACGTCACATAAGGCGCTGATTTTCCATCGCGACAATTCATCGAAATTATTTTTATTCCGATCATCGAATTATTTAATATAATACATTCAACAAGCGAAATTTTATTAAAAATATGAATAATACATACATAGAAATTTAAGTGTAATTTAGAAAAGTGTTATTTTAATTTTCTTTTTTAATTATCTTTTTTGAATTAATTTCATATTTTTCAATATCTTTAATTATATTTTACTTTTTGTATGCAAAAGTGTTTAAATATTGATGATAGAACTTGTTGAACTAGAAATTTTTATTTGTTAAATAAACGTGTGAAGGGATTCAGGACACATAGTATTTTACATTGTAGAAAATCAAAACGCAGTAATCTAAGAGTTAGTATGAAAACTGAATTGTTTGCTGGTGAACGGGGATTGAGCGAATTTATGCGCGATGCGGTACGTGTACTGACTGTCCGCAGAGTACGGTATTATTCCTGGAGGACTCGTAGGGAGCTGATGGCGTTCGCCACGGGCTATTGTTCGTGGGTGGACGAGAGGAACTATTAGACGCCTAGTTTAGTGGTTACTGGCCCCCGGTTGAGCTTCTACTATCTCGCTCGACCTCCGCCTCGCGCCCGTTCCTGATGCCACCCCAACCGCCCCTTGGAGACGACGGCGGTTTACTTGGGGAATTGGAAGACTCACGTTTGCTGTATTCTTGCTCGTTGGCGATGACCGAGTTAGTCGCCGCGCCAGGTCACCAGAAAGGTCGTGAATAAAATCTTAGCTCGCGTATCTCGTGTGATATTAAGATCCTTAAGGCAGGACGGCTCTCCAGTGCATGATCAACAAAATTATTCACGTCGATAATTCGTGGTTCTGTCGATTTACTCTGACCTAAAATACTGCTGGATCTGGAGATAGTTTAATAAACAACACACTTTTTGAAAACTTAGAATTTACGAATGCTGAAAAATAATCTAATTAAAGATCTCTATTATCATATTATATTAATAAAATCATTAATATTAATTTATAAATAATTTTTATAAAATTTGTAAGATTAAAAATATTAACTCCTATTTGATGATAATATAAAAACTAACAATAATATCTATATATCGAATTTTTATATCAGTTTTATTTTCTAAATCTTTAAATTTTATTTTTGAATCTTATTTTATTATCATTAATATTTTCATATTGCGGATAATTTTATTTCCATGGTTAATATAATATTACAATACGCTATCAATAATGTCTCTCAGATAATAATCGCTTATTCATTCTCATCCGGAATATATAGAATGAGTGGCGGTAGTTATGGGACTTCGTAAACCCGGCAGGAGTTCTGGCTGGTTGGTCGTTGCTCGTTTGCGGCGACGTCTCGACCAGAAGACAACAGGGACCAGTAACCTCTTGAATAAAATCTTAGGATATATACCACGTGTATCCCCAAGGTATTAACTTCGCTTACCCTTATCTAGAACCTTAAGATCGAAGATACCATCGCTAAGCACATATTAATCCGTGACGATAACCCAATAGATAACTACTTGCATTCCGATATTCTTTCGCGGAGACTTGATCTTATAGAATCAATCGAATTCATTATTTTTGTAAGATTTAATATTATATATTTTATATGTGAATATATATAAAAGGAAAAGAGAAATATATATGTGATACATATATTTTTTATTAATTATTATCAGGTTATATTTTATTTATATACATATCCGCAGGATATTTCATAATTTTAATGTTGTTTAATTTTAATTATTTTTCATTATTATTAAACAGTTATATTTATTATTATATTTTAATAATAAAATATCATTATCTTTTCAAATAAATAGATTCTTATATCTCCTAATAGAAAAATTGTTATACAAATTATATTTGCTACAATTATAACAAGTAATTCATATATATTTTGTACATTTGTACTACACTGAAAAAAGAAGTTTACTTTTAATTAACTTTTAATTATAGAATTTTAACATGTTTTATTCTTGTCTCCATTTTTTAAAGATGTTTTAGTTTAAACTTTTTCAATAGACAAAACACTACGTGTTTGAGTTTAAAATGCATATTTTATATCCAAAGGACAAGACTAAAACATTTCTACAATGTAATCAACCATCAAAATTACATTAAATATTTATATCAATATTTTTCTCCAATATATTTATTTGGCAGTTAAGAATTATACTTTTGAAAAGAATGAGAGCAGTAAATTTTTTTGGCAAGATGTATAGCTACTCGAAAGTAATCAAGAATGAACGAATTGAGGACTAGGCGACCACAGATCGTTAGCTGCGATAATTAATTCTAAGACCGAGTATCAGTGAAGATAGAGAAAGAGAGTGAGACAGAAAGAGAGAGAGAAAGAGAGAGAGAGAGAGACAGAGAAAGAGAGAGAGAGGGAGGGAGAGAGAGAGTATGAGTACGAGAGGCTCGGTACAAGAAGAACGAGATAGATCGTTGCTGAGGTAATTCTCGCTTCCAACAATTACTCGACCGTGTTCGCGCCGATAGCTTCTTGCCGAATTAAACACTCACCCGACCGTTTCTTTCTCATCCTCGGATTAAATGACCGCAGGCTATTCTCTTGAAGTCAACGTCGTAACACGAATTCTCAGTTAGAATCTCCCAGATTGCGACGCCTTCTTCGATAATTTCGGTTCTCCGCGAAAATGCAAAAATTGAATTACTTATTTTAGAAAGAATTTTATACCGAATATAGATATTCTTATTAAAAAAAAAAACGTTTTATATAATATATGTTATACTATATTTGCTATAGTATCTGTACATACAAATATATATACATATATCTGTACGTATAGATACTATATTTATCCCATTTCTGGAATTGTATAAAATAAAATTGCTGTTTAGTAAATTAATCTTTTTTGCTACTCAGACATTATTTGGAAAAGAAATGAGTTGACATTCTAATCATAGCGAAATGACCACTAAAGTTCAGTGAAATCTCGGATACAATTGCGACGATACTTTCTTTTTACGTGGCGTACTTTCTTTTACGAGCTATCTCACCTGTCGAATTAAACGAGCGACTGGCACAGAGTGGCACTTCCAATCGTATATTGCCGTCACCCTTGACGCTTTCAAGTGCTCTGCTGGCGTGCGCCACCACTCCGCAAATGAGAACACGTGCTTCTTTGCGGAACAAAACGGCTCGAGGCACTTTCGTGTCAAGACGACAACTTCGATGTATTAATCCTTGGATCGAATAACACTCTCTATTGATTCCAAAACGCTTGGTTTATATTGTTCTTTTTGATTGTTTTAATTACATAGCCTTAGGAAGAAATACAAAATATTGTATATTTTTTGCAGTAATTTAATTTGATTCCATAATATATAATTCTGATTGTTTTGAAAAGACGTATTATGTAAAAAATAAATATATATATAAAAGATAATTAAAAAAAACTTACTCGTGAAATTATTTTTAATGAAGTTTTGTACAATACTTTCTTCATAATTGTACTAATGCTCATAACTTTCTCGATTACCATAAAAGCTATTCACTTTATCATCTCGACAGTGTAATTATGTAGTATTAGAATTAGTCGTGTGACACGATAGTTCACATTGGATGCACGATACGATAATTACAGTTAGTCATCAAGATGGATACAGTTTCGAGTTAAACAGACTTGCAAGCGGTAATTAGGTTAATGAACAATTGAATAAATAGAAGATAAAGTATTTTCCTTTTATAAAACATCTTTTAAACATAATATTTTGTATGAAATTTCAAATGATTTTATAAATTAAATGTTTAGATATGCACTATTTATGCTCTCCCTATAATAAAATATATTCTTTTAAAATACATCAAATTTGCTACCATTATGCTTTAGACAAAATAAAACAAGTACATTTGTGAAATTTTTTTAATTTTTATAATTCATTATTACCACTAATCGATTTTCTAGTTTTCAAATTTATGTAACAAAATTATAATTCGAGATTTTAATTCTCAGAACATCGTTTTAGTAAATCAGAAATGGAATTCCTTATTCTCAAGAACTATTTTCTAATTTTGGAGTTACACATTCAATTCCTCTCCAATGTGTACTGGTCCATCCCATGCTCGTTGAAACGAAGAGCTATCCGACAGACTTTGCCCATGATTCATAGATACTCGGTGTATGGGTTGACTGGTTTAGCGCACTGCGAGTGCCGCTCGTTTGAACAAAAGAGAGAAAGAGAGAGACGGTGAGAAGGCAGATGGAATACTCTATTCGAGCTACTCATCAATCCTTTCTCCATCTGGTTTCTCGCACGTTTTTGCTAAAAATCCAAATAGCGAAATATAGTGCAATTTGATCGTTCATATATTGTTTTAAAGTCATATTTTTAAAATCTTTTTTTTTGTAAAATTATAGTAAACTTCTTTTTAATAAACGTGTCACAATTGCAATATTCAACAAAAAAATTCTTAATCTCTAAATTAATTTATATAATTAATTGATGACTTTATATATTCTGATGATGTCATTTATGAATATCTTATTTATTTAAAAATGTTACATGTGTTGACTATAATAAATTCATTGTAAATTTTTTATTTTTCAATTAAATGAAACTAATTAAACTATGTCTATTACACACACATATATGCAGTTAAATATATCATAACAAATATTTTGAATAACTATAAATGTTACGAAATACTACTATAGGTACTTGGAATTCAAGTTATGTTGTGTTTTTATTAGAAAGAAAGAGAACGAGAGAGAAAGAGAGAGAAAGAGAGAGAGAGAGAGAGAGAGAGACGGAACAGGAAATATGATTTCGTCGCTTCGCTCTCTACGATATTTTCCTGTCTTAAAAGACGAGTCTGTAAATATATCCAGCTTTCTTCCCAACGATTCGCGGACGCAGAAGCCGCAAACGCGTGCAGTAAACGGAATCATACCAGTACGTTGATTATTCCATCCAACAGCAACAACGTATCTTCTGTATGAAAGCCGGAATTTTATTGCACAAGCATTCTTCAAAATTCTATTTGAAGCAACCAGTGAGATACAATCTTTACCTTGATTTATCATGCTGCAAATATCGCATGTAATACAGGACGGGGGAACAGTTGGAAGATCATAAGCAATTTTTGTCTGCTGAGTCATAGTTAAATAAATATGATATTACAGAAATATAATTCTATTTTTATAAATTTTATCTAAAATCTAGGAAAAGTTGCTTGAGACTATCGTGGATTTTAGAGAATATGAAATATATTATAATATTGTATTTATTTTTCCAATGTATAATTGGAACATTCAGACAAACAGAACAATGAAGTGATAAATTTTCAGTAATAAAATAATTGATGATCTTGTAATAAAGTAATTGTATATCTATAAATATTATGACAAGTGAGAAGGCTTTCATTATTAAATTAATACATGTTACGTTATTTCTGGAGAATTTGAATGCAAATGTTTTTCTATATTTTCTCTCATAATCCTTTTCTGTGGGTATTTAATTCATCAATTCACAAATTCATAAATAACGAAGCGTAAATTAAGCATAAAAAGAACTAGTACTCATGGCCAAGCGCGTTAAAATTCGCGATATAACATTACTGTTTCATGATACCGCGTTATATATATAATTAAAACACGCCTCGGAGTTGCAGTCGCATAATTGCAACGTCATAGCGACCGTTGCACATTATGATTCATGCAGAAAGAAGGATTAATACACATGCGGCTTTCTCTCTTTCTCTTTCTCTCTTCTCTTCCCTTGTTCGTTAATTACCTGCATGAACGAAACTAGTACTTTCTGTGACTAGATGTAATTCCCGCCGTGCGACTCACTACATACGAAATATCGCATCACGAAGAATAAGCAAAATAGGAAGAAGAATGGCAAGGAATAAAGAGCACAAGAAGAGGGAGAAGTAGAAACACTCCGACCTACTCAGCAGTCCTTCCCATTTTCCGAGAGTCGAAAGACTAGGTTCTGTAGGATAGAGACGAAAAGAGCGGGTAGTCAGAGTCAGGCAGGGGTGTTAATTACATCAGTGTGTGCTGGCACGTTGCCCGCCCTCGGTTCCGTTGCCTAAGGACGCATAAAGAGAAGAGGATAACACACGAACACATGGATGAACAGAAGGTTGGAATGAAACGATGAAGGATAGTAAGAAAGAGAGAAGATACATACCAGTGAATTGAAGGAGGAAACGGCGAAAAGCGGAACAAAGAGGGAAAGAGAACACTAATACACTGAAAAGTGGAAAGCTAAAGCAAGATGACAAGAGGTAAAGGCAACAAAGAGAGAAAGAGACATGCAACACGCTCGCAAAGTTAGAATGAGGTGAATGATAAAGCAGTGGAAGAGAGAAAGGAAGACGAGAGTTTCTGAAGAAGAATGTAGGTGTGTAACGATCGATGAAAGGTTTGATGTTACGTTGGCACGTTGCCCATTCCTTCTTCCTCCCCCATTTTTCTTCTCGTCTCTTCATCCTCAAATTTCTTCGGCGTCTTGTCGAGCATGAATTCCGCACTCTTAGCTCGGATTTCTGTCCTTGCTGCGTGAAATTTAAATGGGTGGTAGTTGAGCGTCAGGCCAGGGTCGCGACGACGGGAAGAGTTACTCGGCCGATTTGAATGGGAATTTTGTCTGGAACGGAACTTCCGACGTTCGCTACTTCATTGGCCGACTGCCCGCTCCGTGCTAACTCTTCTGTAGCGAATCTGTCTTTTTCTTTTTATTTCTCTTTTTCTCTCTACTTTTCATTCTCACTGGCAGAAAGAAAATTTTCGATCGGATCGCGTTTCTTTCTTCGACAATTTAATCGGGAAATGAATTAAAGGAACAGTCGAATTAGCGTAGACAAAGATCGTTGAAGGACTACATCTGATAATCTCTTCGATCTTAACTGCAATCCAATCTTATTCGAAAATTATATTAAGAATACTAATTTTTTACGATACTCTTTTTCTAATTCTAATAGAAAATAATATTTATATTCTAGTTTTATAAACTATTATAAAATTAAATGTATAAATCTAATATTGTTTTAATTTTTATTAGAAATATATATATATATATATATATATATATATATATATATTAGAAAAGTAAATTGATTTTGTTACATTACGCGTATAATATTTTTGAGAATTATGAAATTTAATATTCAAGAAAATATAATTACAGAAAATACATTTTTAAAGTATTTTATTTTAGAGAAACTAATTAAAAGAAATTTTTTATCTTTGAGAATTTTTACCATTCTTTTTATTGAATCAACAAAGACTTAAATGAAGAATTTGCGGAGATTCGCATAAACGCGGAATTACACGCCTCAAAGACGAAAATCGTTGAAGAGGTAGTTAGGTACAACGACGATGGCAGCGTCTGTTACATTTCATGAGTTTTCTTTTCCGGGAAAAATTCGCGAGAAAATAAACTCGACTCTTTGTTCTCGACTCGACGCGTTCACAGTTTGTGTTCATTCACGCGCATTCTTCCGCCAGTTTTCTTTTCATTGTTCACTACCCATTGGATGATTTGGTTTCAAAAATGGCACCTTTTCGTTGAAGATTCTTCAAATAAGAAATAAAAATTGTAAGGAAAGACGAGTCGTCCACAAGCGATTCGTCCAATTCCAATCTCTTTCGCGTCACGTAAGCCGAGCATCGATCTCGCGCGGGTCAAGCGGAACTTACGACAGCGCATATAATGAGGGTAGTTAATTCCGTAGTTCCTACACTACCTAATCGCCGGAATAGACCGAGTCCGAGTTGCACCGCTCGCAATTAACCTGATTATCTCGTATCAATCTAACGATTTATCTTGCGCGAGGAAGGAGTCGCGCTGGCATGGGAGTAACAATTTTCTGAAAGTTAAGTCAAGTTTATCTCGATTTTCATATTATCATCATTCAAACAAATAAATGCACATAGTTTTTGGACTTATAATTTTATTCAATGAAATATTTTATTTTAATTTTTTTTTTAAATTACTAATACATATTTTAGTCTATTTTAAGATTGTAAAGTGAATTTAAACAAATAAAGAAAAAAAGTTATATTCTATTATTAATATATATATATATATATATATATATATTTCTAAATATTATAAAAATTATGAATATAATAAATATCAAATATAAGTAAAATTACAACTTTTAATAGTTATATTATCATTATTATTAATTAATTCTTACTTTTTGTTTTATAACTTCAAAATAACTCCAAAATTAGAGAATCTGAAATAAATCTATTTTATGAGTTTTAACGAAATCAGTTTTGAACATATAATACATATAATCCACAGTTTCGTAAATTCAATCAAAACTTATTTCTTAAGAATTCCATCGTGAATATGTGGCAAGAAAAATTCCCTCTCAGTAACAGCGCGTGTAATAAAAATTTTGCAGATTGGAAAAAGGATGGATGCGCGTACAAAATCATTCCGGATATTTTCCTTCATCGTCAGTGGCACTTTTAGATCTCTTCTTCGGAGTTACGAGTTCCAAGTTCGAGTTTCCGCCGTCTCCGCGAGATTTTGCGGGAAAGATGAAATTGCGATAGGGTGAGGGAGGATACTACCCTCATACATGAACGACTGAATCCCAAGATGGATGAAGGGCGAGGGTGCGATATATGGTCTGACGCGATGCGGAAACTATTCGATTCTCGTGAAAGGTAAAAGCGGATCCGCCCGGTCCGTTTACATTATAAGGGCGGTTCTGAGTTTCCTCGCGACAACCTCTCGACAATAGCAATCGGCAAACGGTCGGGAAAAGACTTTAAAAAGGTGACGCTAACGAGTAGCGAGTAACCAAAGGCAAAGTCGGAGCATTATACAAATTTTAAGAGCAATTTAGATTCTGTAACATGTATTATTCTCTCAAAAGACATTTATATTTTTCAAATTAATTATTTTAACATAAAGGTACAATTTAAAATGTAAAACTTTAATCCGATTTAATGGATTCAACATTTCTTAACTTATTTTCTAGCTTTATAGCTCGAAAATATATCTTTAAAAGTATATGAAATATATGCCACTAAATTGATTGTATCTTAAAAGTAATGTAAAACCTTAACTCAAACTACAGGATGTTGTAATTTCCAGATTCCATTAACATTGAAAATTAATGAAATGTTGATGTAACTCTTTTTAGCTTAAGAGGGTAGTGTAGTTGAAGGGACCTTTTCAAGAGATTCAAGGTAAAAATATAGATCGAGTGCATAATTTATAAGGCCTACTTTAGGCAATGAAATCATATGTAAAGTAGTGCTTATAAATTATGAATTTCGTCCATTATTCCCAAAGCTCTTTGATATTAATAGTCGTGCTTTTTTTAATGCAATTTTATATTGTAACGATATAATGTTGCAGTAACATTGTATTATAATAATAAGTTATTTATAAATAATTATTAAAATGTATTAAAAAAGTAGATATAATTTAAAAGACAATTTAAAAAACATACTTAACCTTTATCAATAAATTTGTTATTTTAAATAAATATACTGCACTCGCAAGAAAAAGCAAATAAAAAACAACATGAAGAAGTAGTTTTCAGTGAATTCCATGGTTCCAAAACATGTTCTACTTTATTTATTGAATCTTCAAGTTCAAGCTTACGTTTCAAATATGCTATGTTACAATCTGGTGTCTTATCTGTAGTATCATGTATTTATATTTATATATATTTCTATATACATATAATACATGTATCTCAATATTACTTTGATATTAAAAATTTATTACTTTTGGATCATTGTTTAATTTTTGTAAAAAAAAGTTGACAAAGTTATTTATCATTTTTAAAAATAACTTTATTTCTTAAAAACTATTCCTTCCGAATTGTTCTTTTTTTTTTTTTTTTTAAAAATAATTATTTCAAAATTTTTTTTTTATAATTTTTTTTTTTTTTTTTAATTTTCGAAATATTTTATATAGTGTAATATTATTAATTTAAAAA